>Ga0308164_10000130_pt1 | contig 210900 bp, 183 predicted proteins | sample PhyTR2_FD_201031 | JGI IMG/M metagenome (GOLD analysis project Ga0308164, IMG submission 201031) | Phyllosphere microbial communities from UC Gill Tract Community Farm, Albany, California, United States - DLSLT.R2 | ecosystem: Host-associated > Plants > Phyllosphere > Unclassified | place... | reverse complement strand
GTGCCCTTCATGCGCACGACCAGGGGCACCGACAGGTTCACGGCCTTGCAGGCGGTGATGACGCCGGTGGCGATGGTGTCGCACTTCATGATGCCGCCGAAGATGTTGACCATGATGGCCTCGACCTTGGGGTTCTTCAGCATGATCTTGAAGGCTTCGGTGACCTTCTCCGGGGTGGCGCCGCCGCCGACGTCCAGGAAGTTGGCCGGCTCTGCGCCGTACAGCTTGATGGTGTCCATGGTGGCCATGGCCAGGCCGGCACCGTTCACCAGGCAGCCGATGTTGCCGTCGAGGCTGATGTAGGCAAGGTCGAACTTGCTGGCTTCGATTTCGGCAGCGTCTTCTTCGTCCAGATCGCGCAGGGCGACGATTTCCGGCAGGCGGAACAGGGCGTTGGTGTCGAAGTTGAACTTGGCATCCAGTGCCATCAACTGACCCTTGCTGTCGACGTTCAGCGGGTTGATTTCAACCAGCGAAGCATCGGTTTCCATGTAGCAGGTGTACAGCTTCTTGAAGATGTCGATGGCCTGGGCGGTGGAGCCGGCCGGGATGCCGATGGCGTCCGAGATCTTCTTGGCTTGTTCGTCGCCCAGTCCGGTCAGCGGGTCGATGAATTCGGTGACGATCTTCTCGGGGGTGGAGTGGGCCACTTCCTCGATGTCCATGCCGCCTTCGCTCGAGGCGATGAACGCCAGCTTCTGCGTTGCGCGGTCGGTGACGATGGAAACGTAGAGTTCGTTCTTGATGTCGGCGCCGTCTTCGATGTACAGGCGGCGGACCTTCTGGCCTTCGGGGCCGGTCTGGTGCGTCTTCAGTTGCATGCCCAGGATCTCGCCGGAGATGCGCTTGACGTCTTCAATGGTCTTGGCAACCTTGACGCCGCCGCCCTTGCCGCGGCCGCCTGCGTGGATCTGTGCCTTGACGACCCACACCGGGCCGCCGAGCTTTTCAGCGGCTTCCACCGCCTCCTGCACGTTGAACGCTGGGATGCCGTTAGGAACGGGCACGCCAAACTTGCGCAAGATTTCCTTGCCTTGGTACTCGTGAATCTTCATGAGGTCTCGCTCTGGGGAGAAGGGATGGGAGCATCGCGCCGTCGGTTCTCGACATCGGCCCCCTATGGAGGCGGCTCGAATGGCCCCGGAGGCCTGTGGCCCGACGGCAATCCGGGCAGCCGCCGACTGTATCATGGGGTTTCCCCGCCCTGCATCTTTGACACAAGGGCTTCATCTAGTCGCAATAGGCTGTGTTCCTGACAACTGCCCGTTGCGACCTCTGCGACCTTTTCAGCCATGCCACAGATCTTCATCGACGGCGAAGCAGGCACCACCGGCCTGCAGATTCGCGAGCGCCTTCAACAGATGCCTGAAATCGGCCTGCTGAGCATCGACCCTGCACGCCGCAAGGACCCTGGCGCCAAACGTGAACTGCTGGCGCAGGCCGACGTGGTCATCCTGTGCCTGCACGACGACGCTGCGCGCGAAACGGTCGCCATGGTCGATGCGCTGGCCGCCGAAACCGGCAAGCCTGGCCCGAAGATCATCGACGCGTCCACCGCCCACCGCGTGGCACCGGGCTGGGTGTATGGATTCCCGGAACTGTCGGCCGGCCAGAAGGAAGCCGTCAGGAACGCCACCCGTGTGGCCAACCCCGGCTGCTACGCCACCGGCGCCATCGCGCTGGTGCGGCCGCTGGTCGACGCCGGCCTGCTGCCCGCCGACCATCCGATTTCGCTGCCATCCGTCAGTGGTTATTCAGGCGGAGGCCGCAGCATGATCGAAGCTTACGAAGCCGGCACCGCCGCACCCTTCGAGCTGTATGCGCTGGGCCTGTCGCACAAACACATTCCCGAGATCATGGCCAACACCGGCCTGACGCGCCGCCCGGTGTTCATTCCGGCGGTCGGCAACTTCCGCCAGGGCATGCTGGTGCAGTTGCCGCTGCATCTCGACCTGCTGCCGGGCAAGCCGGGTGCTGCCGACCTTCACGACGCCCTGGCCGCGCATTACGCCGCCAGCAATACCGAAGAGCAGTTCGTCAAGGTGATGCCGATCACGGCCGACGGCAAGCTGGAAGCCGAGTCGTTGAACGACACCAACAACCTTGAAATCCGGGTGTTCCACAACACCGACCACCGGCATGCGGTGGTGGTGGCCAAGCTGGACAACCTGGGCAAGGGTGCCAGCGGCGCAGCGGTCCAGAACCTGAAGCTGATTACCGGGCTCTGAGCCCGGCAGACCTCATGCGGTCGGTGCGGTAAACGCAAAGGCCGGCGTGCGGGCACCGAACACGCCCAGCCATTCGACCAGCGCCGGATATTGCTGGCGCCAGGCGCCGGCGAAACGCAGGTCGAGGTAGCCCAGCGCACAGGCCAGCGAAATCTCGCCGGCGTCGGGCGGCCCGCCACGGATGGCTGCATAACGCTCGGCGGCGAAGGCGAGCGCACGGTCCATCTTGCCGCGCTGGTGGTCCAGCCAGCTCTGGACACGGTGCTCTTCGGGGCGATAGCGCGCCTCGTATACCTGCAGGATGCAGGCATCCATCAGCCCGTCGGCCAGGGCCTGCTGGCGCAGCACCGCAAAACGCTGGGCGCCTTCCGGGAACAGCCCGGCATCGGGCGACATGGCGTGGAAGTACTCCACGATCACTCTCGAATCGAACAGCGCTTCTCCATCTTCCAGCAACAGCGCCGGGATCTTGCCCAGCGGGTTCTGGCCGCGCAGGGTGTCGGCCGGGCTGTTGGTGTCGGCAACCTGGACCAGGATGCGGTCGGCCAGGCCCGCCACATCCGCGGCGATACGAACCTTGCGACCGAAAGGAGAGAGAGGCGAGGAGCGAAGAATGAGCATGGTTTTATTGTGCCTTGTGACAGACCATGCTTATGGTTACTCCTTCGTCGCTCAAACCTGCGGCGGCACCTGGCGCGGCGGGTGGCCGGTATAGGCGGGAATGTTCGACCGCGGCAGCGGACCCTTGTTGCGGCCGCCCTGCTGGGTTTGCTCCCAGGCGTGCGCCAGGATGCCGACCGAACGGGACAGGCAGAACAGGCCGCGCGCCAGTTCGGCGGGAAAGTCCAGTTCGGCATAGACCACCGCAGTGGCGCCGTCGATGTTCATCGGAATGCGCCGACCGCCCTTGCGCCGCGCGATGGCGTCTTCCACCGCTCGGCCGATGGTGGCGAAACGGCCCGGGACCTCGCCCCGCGCCGCCGCCTCGTCGACCAGCGCCAGCAGCGGGGCGGTGCGTGGATCGACGGGATGAAAACGGTGGCCGAAGCCGGGGATGAACTTGCCATGCTCGGCGATACAGGCGTCCAGCGCAGCCTCGACCGCTTCGGTTTCTCCGGCACCGCCATCGATGCGAGCCGCCGCGTCGCGGTAAAGGCCCACCGCCTGCTCGCCGGCGCCGCCGTGCACATCGCCCAGCACGTTGACGGCGCTGGCCATGGCGTTGTTCAGGCCGACGCCGCAGGTTGCGGCCATGCGGGCGATGGCGATGCTGGGCGCCTGCGGGCCATGGTCGACCGCCGACATCAGCACCGCGTCCAGCAGGCGCGCCTGGGCTGCCGTGGGCAGTTCGCCGCGGGTCATCAGCCAGATCATCTGAGGCAGGCCGACGCCGCCGGAAATCAGGTCCTGGATGGGATAACCGCGGTAGCGGATGACACCCGGCTGCATGTCGATGATGTCGGTCGCCCACCAGTTCTCGGCGGCTTCGCGGTCGGCGGATTTCTGGATGAAGTCGTGGCTGCTCATGTTCGTGTCCGGGTCCTGCTCAGGTGATCTTGTCGGTGCGGAAGGCGGCGATCTCGTCGGCGCCGTAACCCAGTTCGGCCAGCAGGCTGTCGTTGTGCTGGCCCAGCATGGGCGGCGGCGAATCGACGGTCGGGGCCTGGCCGTCCAGCTTGAAGCCGGTGCGCATCACCCGCACGTCGCGGCCCACGCCGGGCACGTCCGCGAACTGCGCCACCAGGCCTCGGTCGGCGATCTGCGGATGGTCCAGCGCCTGCGGCACCGTGTAGATGGGTCCGGCGGGCACGCCGACGGCGTTGAATTCGGCCCACCAGTGGTCGGCGTCGTGTTCGGCCATGGCGGCTTCCAGTTCGGCCTTGAGTTCCGCCCGGTGCGCCAGCCGGCCCTGGCGTTCGGCAAAACGCGGGTCGATGGCCAGCGCGGGCCGGCCGACCACTCGGCAGACGGCCTCGAACTGCTCCTGCTTGTTGGCGGCGATGTTGATCAGGCCGCCGCCAGTACGAAAGGTGCCTGACGGGCTGGCGGTGACGTTGTCGTTGCCCATCGGTTTCGGCTCACGGCCTGCCACCAGGTGGTTCGATACGGCCCAGCCCATGGTCGCCATGGCGGCCTCGAGCATGGACACATCGATGAAACTGCCGCCACTGCGCTGCTTGTCGGCCAGCGCCGCGGACACCGCCATCGCCGCCGTCAGCCCGCCGATGGTGTCGGCCACCGGGTAACCGACGCGGTACGGCGCGTTCTCGGGCGCTCCGGTGATGCTCATCATCCCGGACATGCCCTGGATGATCTGGTCATAGGCAGGCAGGTCGCGCAGGGGGCCGTCCTGGCCGAAGCCGGAGATGGCGCAATAGATCAGCCGGGGCTGATGTTCCAGCAGGGTTTCATAACCCAGGCCCAGGCGCTGCATCACGCCCGGACGGAAGTTCTCGACCAGCACGTCGGCGGTGGCCACCAGCTTGCGGAAGATGTCCTTGCCGCGCGGCTGCTTCAGGTCGAGCGTGATGGAGCGCTTGCCCGGGTTCTGCGCCAGGAACGAAGCACCCATGAATGCCTTGTTCAATGCCGCGTCGGCGCCCAGCTGACGTGCCAGGTCGCCGCCCTGCCGGGCTTCGACCTTGATGACGTCGGCACCCAGGTGGGCCAGCTGGTGGCAGGCGAACGGGCCTGCCAGCACATTGGTCAGGTCGAGCACCCGCACGCCCTGCAGGGGACGGCCGGGTTTGGGAGATTCGGTACGCGCTTGGGTCATCTTGTCAGTCTGCCCGAGCGCCGGAGGCCTTCACGGCGGCGCCCCAGCGTTCGTGTTCGGTCTTGATGAATGCACCCAGTTCGGCCGAAGTGCCGCCGCGCACCGTCGTGCCTTCTTCCTGCATGCGGCCGATGAGCTCGGGACGCTGCAGCGCGGTGTTGGTGGCCTTGTTGAGTTGCTGGATCACCGCGTCCGGCGTGCCGGCGGGTGCCACCAGCGCCTTCCAGTCCTCGGCGACAAAACCGGCGTAACCCGATTCGGCGATGGTCGGCACGTCGGCCAGTGCCGGAATACGTTTGGCCGACGTCACCGCCAGCGCCCGCAGCTTGCCGCCCTTGATCATCTGCAGGACGCTCGGCGGCGTGGCGAAGTACAGGTCGGTCTGGCCGCCGATCAGGTCGGTGATGGCTGGTCCGGCGCCCTTGTAGGGCACATGGGTCAGCTGGATTCCTGCGCGGCGGGCGAACATTTCGCCGGCGATGTGGCCGACCGTGCCGGTACCGGGGGAGGCCATGTTGAGCGCTTGCCTGGCCGCACGCGCCTTCAGGTCGGCCACGGTCTTGAGGGGCGAATCGGCGCGCACCACCAGCACCACCGGCTGCGATGCCAGCAGCACCACCGGGGCGAAGTCCTTCAGCGTGTCGAACGGCAGCTTCGAGTACAGGCTGGGGTTGATGGCCAGGTTGGCGGTCTGCGCGGTGCCCAGCGTGTAGCCGTCGTTCTTTGCCTTGGCCACCATGTCCAGACCGATGTTGCCGCCAGCGCCGGGCCGGTTGTCGATGATGAAGTTCCACTGCGTGGCCTGGGTGACCTCGGCCATCACCAGCCGCGTCAGCACGTCGGTGCCGCCGGCCGGAGGGAAGGGCACCACCAGGCGCACCGGCTGGCCTGGGTAGCCGGATTGAGCACTTGCGGTGGCTGCGGCCAGAAGCAGGGCCACGCCCAGGGAGCGGCGGGTAAGGGTGGGCAGATGGAAGATAGTCATGTCAGGTCTCGATTTTTGTATAGATAGAACGATATTTTATCTATGCTATTTATCCGACCGCAGAATGTCAAATTCGCCACCTTTCCAGCCCAACCGCAGCTTCATGCCGAAACGCCCCGCCGTCCCCGCCATTGCCGACCAGAACGCCGCCGAAGGCGGCATCGCCACGCTGGACCGTGCGCTTTCGCTGCTGACCTGTTTCACCGCTTCCCAGCCGGTACTGAGCCTGGCCGAACTGGCTGGCCGCACCCGTATCAGCAAGAGCACGGTGCTGCGCATGCTGGCGTCGCTTGCGCACGCACACATGGCCCAGCGCCTGCCGGACGGCCGCTGGACCGTCGGTGCCGAGATCGAACGGCTGCACCGCGTTTTCGCCGCCTCGTTCTCGCTCGAGTCGGCGGTGATGCCGGCGCTGCAGGCGCTCGTCGATGCCACCCAGGAAAGCGCGGCGTATTACGTACCGCACGGCAATGTGCGGCTATGCCTGTACCGGGTCGACTCGCCCCGGCCGGTGCGCGACAACCAGAAGCCCGGCGACCTGCTGCCGCTGGACCGCGGTGCCGGCGGCCGCATCCTGCAGGCCTATGCCGCAGCCAAGGCAGGGCTGGGCGGCCATGGCGGCGACCACACGCTGGGCGCGAAGATCCGCCGCGAACAGGTGGTCGTCCTGATCGGTGACCGGGTGCCCGAACTGGCCGGCCTGGCCGCGCCGGTGTTCGGTGCAGACGGCAACCTGGCCGGCGCCGTGACCCTGACCATGCCGACCGAACGCCTCGACCGTGCCTATGCGCTGCCGGTGCAACTGGCTGCGCGCGGCATCACCAACAACCTCGGCGGCCGCTGGCCCACGGGCGGCTAGAACCCGCGCGCCCCGTGATCGCAGGCATCGACTTCGGGCAACCGGCCGAAACCGTGGCGGCGCAGCTGATCGGCGTCACGCTGCTGGTCGACGGCGTCGGCGGCCGCATCGTCGAGACCGAGGCCTATGACCAGGCCGACGCCGCGTCGCACACCTTCGGCGGCCCCACCGACCGCAACCGGTCGATGTTCGGCCTGCCCGGCCATGCCTATGTCTACCGTTCCTACGGCATCCACTGGTGCCTCAACACGGTCTGCCGCGAGGCTGGCCACGGCGCCGGAGTGCTGATCCGCGCCATCGAGCCGACCCACGGAATCGACCGGATGCGTGAGCGGCGTGGCCTGGACGCCTTGCGCCAGTTGTGTTCGGGCCCGGGCAAGCTCGGCCAGGCGCTGGGCATCGACCGGCGGCTGGACGGGCTGGCACTGCACCAGCCTCCGTTCGAACTGCTGCCGGCTCACGGCGCCCATCCGGTGGTGCTGGCCACGGGCCCGCGCATCGGCATCAGCCGCGCCGTCGATATGCCCTGGCGCTTCGGCCAGGCCGGTTCTGCCTTTCTCAGCCGTCCGTTTCGCTGACACGGGCGTGTACTGCTCCCGGGAATACCCCTGGAACGGTAGCTAGATCGCGCAAAGATTTACCAATCTGCGAAATTGATGCCATAAAGGAGCCGTCGACTGGACGCGCGACCATCGCCTGTCCGGCCGACACCGGTTTTGTGACCTCATCACTGCGACGGGAGAGACAGATGACCCAGACGAGCGCCAGCCCATCCACCCCCAGCGGCTGCATCCGACGCGCCGCCGCTGCGGCCATCGCGGCAACGGCCGTGCTGGGCGCGCAGGCCGCCACGCTTACCGGCACCCTCACCGCCAGCATCACCCTGGCGTCCAGTTGCCTGGTGGTGGGTGCACCGGGCGCCACCACCGGCATCAACCTGGGCACGCTCGATTTCGGCAACTGGCCGGCCACCTTCACCGGTGTGATGAACGCCACGCCATCGGGCGGCGTCAGCGGCAGCATCACACAGCTGCTGTGTTCTCCGGACGTGACCGGTGTCTCGCTCACCGTCAACGGCGGCCAGCATGCAGGCCAGGGAGGCAACACGGTGGGCGTCGGCAGCCGCGCGATGCGGGGGGTGAGCGCCAACGGCATCGTCGCCTACCTGCCCTACGAGATCTATTCGGACGCCGGTTTCCTGAACGCCTTCCCGCTGGGCACTGCGATCACCGGCCTGGCGATTCCCGGCACCGGCCTTGCCGTCAGCCTGCCGCTCTTCGCACGCGTCAACAAATCGGTCAGCGGCGCCGCGCTGCCGGCTGCAACCTATACCGATACCCTGCTGATCACACTCAACTACTGAGCGATGCCGATCCGTAACTGCACGCTGCCCGCCCTCGCCGCCCTTGCCGCAATGGCGGCATCGGCTGCATTCGTCCAGACGGTGGCCGGTGCCACCATCCCGACCCGGGCCGACTTCAGGGTCGGCGCCACGGTGCAGAACGGCTGCCTGGTCAGTACCGCGCCGGCTCAGGTCACCGGTGTGGTGTTCGGCCAGATCGTCTTCAGCGGCATCTCGGCGCTGGTGACGGGTGCACAGACGGTCGCCGTGGGCGCCGCGGCCCAGCTGCAATGCACCACCGGCGCCAATGTGCGCCTGACCCTCGACGGCGGCCAGCACGCCTTCGGTACGCAGCGGCGCCTGTCCAACGGCACGGCCTTCCTGCCGTACACGGTGTCGCTCACCACCGCCGGCAACCTTCCGTTGCTGCCTGGCGTCGAGGTCGGCATCGCCATCGGCGCCACGCCGCAAGCCCTGCCGCTGCAGGCGTCCATCCTCCTGCCCGGCACTGGCCTGCCGGCCGGGCTCTATACCGATACCGTGCAGGTGACCGTCGAATGGTGAAGACAAGCTTATGGCGGCACGCAGCCGTGGCGGCGCTGGCCGTGTCCGTATTTACCGCGCAGGCCGGTACGCCCTTGCTCATCTGGCCGATCGACCCGGTGATCGCACCCGGCCAGCAGGCCGCCGCCCTCTGGCTGGAGAACCAGGGCGCCCAAGCCGCCACGCTGCAGGTGCGGGTGTTCGGCTGGAGCCAGTCGCGCGGCGAAGACGACTTCCAGCCGCAGCAGGCCGTGGTACCCAGTCCGCCCATCGCCACTGTCCCGCCCGGCGGCCGGCAACTGGTGCGTCTGATCGCCACCCGGCCGGTGCCGCCCGGCACCGAGCAACCGTTCCGGATCTTCATCGACGAACTGCCAGCCGCCCCGGCGCCGGCGCAGGATCCCGCCGCAACCGCAACCGCAACCCCGACAGCCAACCCTGGCGCCGCCGCCGGCGCCTCGGTGAAACTCCAGCTGCGCTACGCCGTGCCGCTGTTCGTCTACGGCGCGGGCGCAGTGCCGCCCACCGCCCGCAACCGGGAAAACGGCAGGGACACGACCGAACCCAATGCCCTGGCACCCCGGCTCGACTGGGACCTGCTGCTCGAAAAGGGCCAGCCGGTGCTGGTGCTGCGCAACAACGGCAACGCCCATGCACGGGTGACGGGCGTCGAATGGAGCGCAGCCGACGGCCCGGTGCAGATACTCAACCCCGGCCTGCTGGGTTATGTGATGGCCGGCGCCAGCATGCGGTTCGCCATCGAGAAACCGCTTCCGCGCAACGCCAGGCTGCGGGCCGGACTGAACGGACGTGCCGCCGACATCCCTCGTGCCCCAGACTGAAAAATCGCCTGGCCGCCGGCACAGGCTGCCAGTGCTTGCGGTGTGTATCTGCCTGCCGCGCCTGCTGACCGCCGGCGGGCCGCCGCCGCTGCAACTGGCCGCACTGGACGGCCCGACGCCGCTTTATCTCGAACTGGTGGTCAACGGCCGCTCCAGCGGCGAGGTGGTCGAAGTCACCCAGCGCGGCCCGCATTACGAGATAGACGCCACTGTCCTCCAACGCCTGCACCTGCTTCGCCAGGCTGTCGCCAGCCAGCGCGTGGCCGTCGATTCGCTGCCCGGCGTGCAGACGGAATACGACACGCAGAACCAGCGCCTGCTGCTCAGCGTGCCGGCCGAATGGCTGCCGCAGCAACAGATCGGCGGCCTGGGGGCGCGTCCCCGGGTGAACGCCGTCAGCGGCACCGGGCTGCTGCTCAACTACGACCTGTACGGCAGCAGCCAGCGGGGCACCTCGTATACATCGGCATTCAGCGAGCAGCGTTACTTCAGCCCGACGGGCGTACTGAGCAACACGCTGGTGCTGCGGCGCGGCGCCGTCAGCGGGCCCGGCCTGATGCGCTACGACACCCGATGGACCCGGCCCGACACCGACGACGCCAGCGAACGCAGCATCGGCGACGTGGTGACCGGCGCGCTGCCGTGGACCAGCGCGGTACGCCTGGGCGGCGTGCAGTGGGGGCGCAACTTCGGCATAAGACCCGACCTGGTGACCTACCCGCTGCCGCAGTTCGCCGGCCAGGCCGCGGTGCCATCGTCAGTGGACCTGTTCGTCAACGGATTCCGCACCGCCGGCCGCAACGTCGACCCCGGCCCGTTCACCTTCAACCAGTTGCCCAGCGTGACCGGCGCCGGCAATGCCACCGTGGTCACCACCGACGCACTGGGGCGGCAGATCGCCACCAGCCTGCCTTTCTATGTCAGCACCACGCTGCTGAAACCCGGCCTGACCGACTATTCGGTATCGGTCGGTGCGCTGCGCCGCAATTACGGCCTGCGCAGCTTCGACTACGGCCAGCCGATGGCCGCCGGCGTGTTGCGACGCGGCTGGAACGAACGGCTGACGCTGGAAGCCCAGGGCCAGGCGGCGCGCGGCCTGGCGGTGGCGGGCGTAGGCGCGGTGTGGCAGGCGGGGTTGTTCGGCACCGTGTCGGGTTCGCTCAGCCGGGGTTCGTCCCCCGGTTCGCAGGGCAATGGCGGCGGCTGGCAAACCAGCGCCGGCTACCAATACAACAGCCAGCGCGGCGGCGTGGCGGTGCAGCAGATCAACCGCCAGCCAGGTTACGGCGACGCCAGCACCTATGCCGCCGACGGCTACCGGCTGTACCGCCAGCAACGCCAGGTGAACGCCACCGTGCCGGTGGGCCGCGGTGCCTTCTCGGCAGGATTCGTCGACTTGCGTGGCGGCACCCTGGCGGGCAGCGGCAACGACCGAAGCCGGGTGATCTTCGCCAGCTATACCCGGCCCATCGGTGAGTCGGCCTACATCGCCATCACCGCCGGCCGCACCCTCGAAAACAGGGAAACCCAGGTGCGGTTGCAGCTCACCTACACGCTGGGCCGCAATGCCAGCGCCACGGCGTCGGTGGTACGCAGCGGCGGTACGCAAGTGGCCCAGGCGGGCTACCAGCAGAACATTCCGACCGATGGCGGCTTCGGCTGGAACATCTCGCGTTCGCTGGGCGACAGCAACCGCCAAAGTGGGGGCGGCGGCAACTCCGATTACCGCCAGGGCACGGTGCAATACCGCAACCGCGAGATGCTGGTGCAGGGCGGCGTCTACGGCAGCGACGACGCCCTGTCGCGCTGGGCCGGCGCCAGCGGCTCCGTCGGCTGGATCGACGGCCGTGTGTTCACCACCAACCGCGTCACCGATGCCTTCGCGATGGTCTCCACCGGCCAGCCCGGCGTGCCGGTGCGTTTCGACCAGCAACTCGTTGGCCGCACCGACGCCGACGGCTACCTGCTGGTGCCGCAGGTGCCGGGCTATTTCGAGGGCCGCTACAGCATCGACACACTCGACCTGCCCGCCGACGCGCTGGTGCAGGACCCGATAAGGTCGATGGCGGTGCGGGGCGGCACCGGCGCACTGGTGCAGATGCCGGTGCGCACCGTCGAATCGGCCACCTTGTTCCTGCTCGACCCAGCCGGTGCCCCGCTGCGTGCCGGCACGCCCTTGCGACACCTGGAAACCGGCCTTGAAAGCGTGGTCGGCTGGGACGGCGTGGCCTATCTGCCGCAGATGCTGCCCTTCAACACCGTGGTGGTGCTTCCGGCGTCCGGCGCCTGCCACGTAACCTTCACGGCAGAAAGCTACCGCGCAGGCGAACGCACCCTTCGCTGCGTGGATGGAGACCCTTCGCCATGAAAAAACTGACCGGCCTGCTGGCAGCCATGTGCCTGGGTTCGCCCGCCATCGCCTGCACCTTTTCCGAGACCGGCGGTACGCTGCCCGACCTGTCATCGTTCGCGGTGCGTAACGGCCCCGGCGTTTCGGGCAGCGGCCAGCTGCAACTCAACTGCGCCGCCGTACCCCTTCAGCTCCTCGGCCCGCAGCCGTCCATCACTGCCGTACTTGCCAGCCCGGTCACCGACCTGTCGCTGAAAAACGGCACCGACAAAATTCCGTACACCCTGACCAACGGCACCGGCCAGTCGTTCAGCACCGGCCAGACGCTCATCAGCGTGAACGGCAGCGCGGTGCTGGCGCTGTTCACCAGCAGCGGCTCCCGCGTGCCGGTGAACATCGTCACCGGCACCAGCGCCAACGTGCCTGCCGGCCTTTACCAGGACACCGTCACCGTGCGCTGGACCTACCTCAACATCTGCGAAGGCGGCCTGGCATCCATCGGCGGGCTGTGCCTGGCCACGCTCAGCTCCGAAAGCAACATCACCCGCACGCTGACGCTCAGCCTCAATGTCACCAACGACTGCGCCATCACCGCGCCGCCGGTGCAGTTCGGCGGCGCTCCGCTGCCGGCCATGTTCCCGGCCGTCAGCCAGAACATCGGGCTGCTGTGCACCAAGGGACTGGTCTACACCGTGGGCATATCGCCCGGCAACCACGCCGCCCCCGGTGGCCGGCGGCAGATGGCTTCGGGCCTGTCGCGGCTGCAGTACGACATCTTCAAGCAGGGCAATACGGTGTGGCGCGATACCGGCGCGGACCGTCTCGCCGGACCCGCCGCCGCCGACGGGCTGAACAACCAGCTCCTGCCCTACACCGCACGCATCTATGCCGACCAGCCGGCACCTCCGGCCGGGTCTTACGAAGACAGCCTGACGGTCGACATCGGCTTCTGACAACCTGCGCCGGGGTGCGAAACCCGCCTACAAACCGGCGCGCCCGCGGGCGGTAGAAGTCGGGTCATGAATACCAACAACACTCCCACACCCGTCCCTTATTCGCCCAAGGTCGAACAGATCTCGGACGACGAGGCCCAAGTGATCGCCGACCTGCGCGAGACCCTGATGTCCATGTCGAAGACCATGGCCGAACACACCGGCAAGGGCCTGCGCAGCGTGCACGCCAAGAGCTTCGGCCTGCTGCGCGGAACCCTCGAGGTCCTGCCGGGCCTGCCGCCCACGCTGGCACAGGGCTTGTTCGCGTCACCCGGCCAGTACGATCTGGTCGCGCGCTTCTCCACTCCTCCGGCAGAGGAACTGGACGACCGTGTTTCGTTGCCACGCGGCCTGTCGCTGAAGATCATGGGTGTTCCCGGTGAACGCCTGCCCGGATCGGAAGGCGACACCACGCAGGACTTCCTGATGGTCGACGGCCCGGTCTTCAACGCGCCCGACGCCAAGCATTTTCTGAGCAGCCTGAAGATGCTGGCGGCCACCACCGACAAGGCCGAGGGCGGCAAACGTGCCCTGTCCGTCCTGCTGCGGGGAACCGGCGCCGCGCTGGGCGCGGTGGGCATCGAAAGCCCGAAGATCGTGTCCATGGGCGGCCACAAGCAGACCGAGCCGCTGGGTGAAACCTTTTTCACCCAGGTGCCGATGCGGTACGGCAACTACATCGCCAAGTTGTCGGCGGCACCGGTCTCGGCCTCGCTGCTGGCAATGAAGGACAAGCCGCTGCCGGACGAACTGGCCGACGATCCGGACGGCCTTCGCGGCGCGGTCAACGCGTTTTTCAATGCCCACGACGACGCCGAATGGGAACTGCGCGCACAGCTCAACACCGACCTGGAGAAGATGCCGATCGAGGACGCCTCGGTCGAATGGCCGCAAGACCAGAGCCCGTACGTCACCGTGGCCCGTATCCGTATTCCCCGCCAGACCGGCTGGAGCGAAGAACGGTCCAAGGCCATCGACGACGGCCTGGCATTCAGCCCCTGGCACGGAATTGCCGCGCACCAGCCACTGGGCGGCGTGATGCGGGCGCGGCGCGGGGTGTATCCGTCTTCGGCGGCCTTCCGCGGTTCGGTCACCGGCTGCCCGATGCACGAGCCGTCCGGCAGCCGGCAGGTGTTGCCGGAGGTTGCGGGCGGTTGAGCGCAGACGCTCAAAAGGGTAGGCTGGAGCACATGCCTTCTTCAGCCCACCCAGCCTCGCCGCCCCGATTGAAGATCGGCCTGTCGGCGTGTTTCCAGCATGCCGATCCGGCGCGTCCCCTGTTCACCGGAAAGACGCTGCAGTACGTCGAGCAGTCGATCGCACACTGGCTGATGTCGGCCGGTGCGCTGGTGGTGATGGTGCCTTGCCCGACGGGCGAAACCGCGCGTGGCGACGTCATCCTGGCGCACTACGCCGAATGGCTCGACGGCGTGGTGATGCACGGCGGAGCGGATGTCTGGCCGGGCAGCTACGGCGAGGAACCGATGCGCGAAGCCTGGGTCGGTGACCGCATCCGCGACCTGTACGACCTGGCCGTGGTGGAGGCTTTTGCGCAGGCCGGCAAACCCATCTTCGGTGTGTGCCGCGGGCTGCAGCTGATCAACGTCGCCTTTGGCGGTTCGCTCTACCAGGACATCGAAACCCAGCACGAAGGCGCTCTGCGGCATCGTGATGCCGACACCTACGACCTCAATTTCCACGACATCGAGATCGTGCAGGGCACCAGGCTGTCGGCGCTCTATCCCGGTCTGCAGCAGTCACGGGTGAACAGCATTCACCATCAGGGCATCAAACGACTGGCCGACGGTTTCACGGTGGAAGCCTGGAGCCATCCGGACGGCGTGCCAGAGGCCATCCGCCGCACCGGCGGCCCGGTGAAGGGATACATCGCAGCCACCCAGTGGCATCCGGAATTCCATCGGCAGGGCGCCAACCCGACGATCGACGACACGGCCATCCTCAACGATTTCCTGCAGGCCTGCACCGCCAGCCGGCAACGGCCACCGCTGCCGGCGCGGCATATTCCGGGTCGCATCCGCGACCGTGCCACGCGCCTGCTGCGGCAGGCCCTGCTGATGCGGTGATCACCGCGCCAGGTGCCCCAGCGGCAATCCGCCCGCCGGCTTCACCTCGCCCAACGAAAAGCTCGTGTGCAGGTCTTTCACCTGCGGAATGCCGGCCAGTTTCTGCAGCGCGAAGCGCGAAAAGCTGTCCAGGTCTTCTGCCACCACCTGCAGCTCGAACGTACCGGTGCCGCTGATGTAGTGGCAGCTGATGACTTCCGGCAGCTGCCGCACCGCGTCTTCCAGTTCGCGCATCGCAACCGCCGAATTTCGCTCCGCATCGAGCCGCACGAACGCCATCACCCCGAGTCCCAGCTTCTGCCGGTTGAGCGTGGCGTGGTAACCGAGGATGTATCCCGCCTGCTCCAGCGCCCGTACCCGCCGCCAGCAGGGTGCCGCCGAGAGGCCGACACGTTGGGCCAGCTCGGCATTGGTCAGCCGGGCGTCGGCCTGGAGTTCGCGCAGGATGGACAGGTCGAATCGGTCAAGTGTTTCCATGGCGTGGGCTTTGGCGAAAGGATCTTTCTTCGGGCCCCATTTTTGAGGCAACGAACGCAAACACCTATCGGGAAAGCACTCCTACACTGATTTGCACAAAGCAGCGCTTCGAAGCTGCGAACCTGGAGACAAATCCCGATGAATGCCCCCCTGCCCGAATCCGTCCGGCGTGCCCTTGCCGAAGCCAGCCTGGACGACCGATATGCCCTGGACCACGGCCGGGCCTTCATGAGCGGGGTCCAGGCGCTGGTGCGTCTGCCCATGCTCCAGCGGCAACGCGACCTCCTTGCAGGCCACAACACCGCGGGTTTCATCAGCGGCTACCGCGGCTCACCGCTCGGCGGCTATGACCAGGCGCTGTGGAAAGCCAGGAAATTCCTCGAAGCGCAGCACGTGGTCTTTCAGCCCGGCGTCAACGAAGAGCTGGCGGCCACCGCCGTGTGGGGCACCCAGACCCTGGCCTATGCCAAACCCGAGCAGCAGAAATACGACGGTGTCTTCGGGCTCTGGTATGGCAAGGGTCCCGGCGTGGACCGCTGTTCCGATGTCTTCAAGCACGCCAACATGGCCGGCACCAGCCCGCTGGGCGGCGTCATCGCGGTGGCCGGCGACGACCACATCAGCAAGAGCAGCACCGCCGCCCACCAGAGCGACCACATCTTCAAGGCCTGCGGACTACCGGTTTTCTTCCCGGCCAACGTGCAGGAAATCCTCGACCTGGGCCTTCACGCATTCGCCATGAGCCGTTTTGCCGGCGTGTGGTCGGGGCTGAAGACCATCCAGGAGATCGTCGAATCCAGCGCCACGGCCATCATCGATCCCGACCGGGTGAAGATCGTCATCCCGTCCGACTTCGAGATGCCGCCCGGCGGCCTTCACGTGCGCTGGCCCGATCCGCCACTGGAGCAGGAAGCCCGGCTGATGGACTTCAAGTGGTACGCCGCGCTGGCCTACATCCGTGCCAACCGGCTCAACTACACCGCAGTCGAAGGCCCGAACGACCGGCTGGGGATCATCGCCAGCGGCAAGGCCTGGAACGACACCCGCCAGGCGCTGATCGACCTGGGGCTGGACGACGACACCTGCCGCAAGGTGGGCATCCGCCTGCACAAGGTGGGGGTGGTGTGGCCGCTGGAAGCACAGCTCACCCGCGCCTTCGCCACCGGCCTGCAGGAGATCCTGGTGGTGGAGGAAAAACGCCAGGTCATCGAATACCAGCTGAAGGAAGAGCTCTACAACTGGCGCCCCGATGTACGGCCCGACGTGCTGGGCAAGTTCGACGAGGTGACCGGAGACTTCTCGGGTGGTGAATGGAGCATGCCCAACCCCAGCAGCGGCACCCTGCTGCGCGCCAATGCCGACCTGTCGCCGGCGCTCATCGCCCGCGCCATCGCGCGTCGACTCGCACGGCTGGGTTTGCTGGAAGCTGCGGGCGGCGACATCGCGGCGCGGGTGCACGGCCAGCTGGCCTTGCTCGATGCCAAGGAATCCGCTGCCAAGGCTTTGCTGGCCAGCGGCGTCGCGGGTGCCGAACGCACGCCCTGGTTCTGCTCCGGCTGCCCTCACAACACCAGCACCGTGGTGCCCGAAGGCTCCCGCGCCATGGGTGGCATCGGCTGCCACTACATGGCCACCTGGATGGACCGTGAGACCCTTGGTTTCACACAGATGGGCGGCGAGGGCGTGCCCTGGGTCGGGCAGCAGCCCTTCACCAATGAAAAACACATCTTCGCCAACCTGGGCGACGGCACCTACTTCCACAGCGGCCTGATGGCCATCCGCCAGGCCATCGCGGCGGGCGTGAACATCACCTACAAGATCCTCTACAACGACGCGGTGGCGATGACCGGCGGCCAGCAGGTCGGCGAACGGCCCGAGGGCCACAGCGTGCTGCAGATCTGCCAGAGCCTGCAGGCCGAAGGTGTGAAGAGGCTGGTGATCGTCACCGACGAGCCGGCCAAGTACCAGGGCGTGAAGATCGCCGGCGATCCGCAGGTGCGGCACCGTGACCAGCTGGACGCGACCCAGCGCGAACTGCGCGAAATCGAGGGCACGACCATCCTGGTCTACGACCAGACCTGCGCCACCGAGAAACGCCGTCGCCGCAAACGGGGCACCCTGGCCGACCCGGCCACCCGCATCGTCATCAACGACCTGGTGTGCGAGGGCTGCGGCGACTGCGGCGTGCAGAGCAACTGCCTGTCGGTCGAGCCGCTGGAAACCCCGTTCGGCCGCAAACGCACCATCAACCAGAGCAGCTGCAACAAGGACACCAGCTGCCTGAAGGGCTTCTGTCCGAGTTTTGTCGAGGTGTCCGGTGGCAGCCTGAAAAAGAAGGCCAGGGGCCAGGGCCCGGCACCAGCCGACCTGGGTGAACTACCCGAACCCGCGTTACCCGTGCTGTCCGACAGTTCCGGCCAGCCCTGGGGCATCGTGGTGGCCGGCGTAGGCGGCACCGGTGTCATCACCATCGGCCAGTTGCTGGGCGTGGCGGCGCATCTGGAAGGAAAGGGAATCGTCACGCAGGACGCCGCCGGCCTGGCCCAGAAGGGCGGCGCAACCTGGAGCCACGTGCTGCTGGCGGCCCGGCAGGACGACATCCTGACGACCCGCGTGGGCGCCGCCGCCGCCGACCTGATACTGGCCTGCGACCCGCTGGTCGCCGTGCAGAAGGAAACCACCGAACGCATGCGCCTTGGCCGGACCCGGATCGCACTCAACACCCACGGCGCACCGACCGCCGCCTTCGTGCACCAGGCCGACTGGCAGAACCCGGCCGATGCCTGCGCAACCCAGGTGGGGCAACTGGTGGGGGCCGAATCGCTCGGCGTTTTCGATGCCGACAACACCGCCACCCGGCTGATGGGTGACAGCATCTACGTCAATCCGATGCTGCTCGGTTATGCCTGGCAACGCGGCTGGATTCCGCTCGGCCATGCCGCCCTGATGCGGGCCATCGAACTGAACGGCGTGGCCATCGAAGCGAACAAGACCGCATTCCTCTGGGGTCGCCAGGCAGCGCACAGGCCGGCCGCAGTGGCTGCCGCCGTGACACCGGCGCAGGTCATCAGCTTCCAGTCGCGCGAGAACCTGGGCTCGGTGCTGTCGCGCCGGGTGGAGTTCCTGACCGCCTATCAAAACGCTGCATATGCCGAGCGTTACCGGGTGGTGGTCGAGCGGGTGGCGGGCTTCGAACGCGAGCAGGGCGAACGCACTCCGCTGGCGGAAGCGGTCGCCAGATCGCTTTTCAAACTGATGGCCTACAAGGACGAATACGAAGTGGCACGGCTGCAGGCCGACACCACCTTTCTGACCAAAATCCACGGCATGTTCGAAGGGGACGTGAAGCTGCACTACCACCTGGCGCCGCCTGTCCTGGGCAAGAAGAATGCACAAGGCCAGCCGGTCAAGCAACGCTTCGGTCCCTGGATGCTCCCGGTCTTCAGAATGCTGGCGCGCTTCAAGTTCCTGCGCGGTTCGCTGATAGACCCTTTCGGCCACACGCTGGAGCGCCGCACCGAACGTGCACTCGTCGGCGAATACCTGGACACGGTGGAAGAGTTGCTGACCGGCCTGGCAAAGGGCCACGATGCCGCACTTGCACTCGAGATCGCCAGGCTGCCGGAAACCATCAAGGGCTACGGCCACGTGAAGGACCGCAACCTCGCCGCTGCGCGCCAGCGCGGTGCCGAACTGCTGGCCCGGTGGCGCGCGCCGCAGCCCGATCAGCGGGCTGCGTAACGCGGCATTTTCAGGGCTTCGGCGGAACCACCGTGGTGGTGGTTTCGCGGATCTGCCCGCCGCCTTCCACGCTGCCGCTGGTGGTGGTCGTGCTGCTGGTGCCGCCACCGCTGGTGCGGCTCAGGCAGTCGGTTTTTTCACCACCGCTCAAGGCGCGGCAGCGGTCCGAAGCGTTGCCTGCAGCAGCAGGGCCAGGCGCGGTCAGGTTGCCTTTTTTGGCCTCTGCCCGAGCTGCGCCGGACTCCCGCTTGCAGGCGGCCGGGTCGTTCCTGGCCTCGTTCGCATTGCAGCCTCCACCGTCGGCGGCATGGGCTGCAAGCCCGATAAACGAGCCGGCCATCAACACGGCGGCCAACCGGATCAGAAAGTTGGGTTTCATGGCGGCCTCAGGTCTTCAGGGTGGCCGTGAGCGTGATCTCGGGTACCGACGCCAGAGCCTTGGACAACGGGCAACCCTGCTTGGCACCCTGGGCGAGTTCCTGGAACTTCGCTTCGTCCAGGTTGGGCACCACGGCTTCCAACGTCAATGCGATGCGGTCGATCTTGAAACCGTCACCGTCCTTGGCCAGACGCACCTTGGCCTGGGTGTTGATTTCCTGGGTCGGAAAACCTGCCTTTTCGGCAGCGAACGCAAAGGCCATCGTGAAGCATGCGGAATGCGCCGCTGCCAGCAGCTCTTCCGGATTCGTCCCCTGCGTGCCGCCCTCGAAACGGGTGGTGAAACCGTAAGGCTGGGCCTTCAGCGCAGGCGACTCGGTGCTGACGGCGCCCTTGCCGGCCTTGCCAGCACCTTCCCAATGCACGGTAGCGAGTTTTTCGATCATCCAGGGCTCCTTTGAAGATAGCCCGCCAGCTTGCGCTCGAGGTCGGCCCTTGACCGTCGGACGGAACCGCCGATTTCGAGCGGCGGGCTTCCTACAACATCCCCTGGTCGTCGCCGCCCAGCACCGGCAGCGGTGTGGCCTTGGCCAGCGCCAGCCATACACCGAAGGGCAAGGCCATGGCCCGGCGAGGTGCCGGCCTGACCACCTCGAGGCGCGGAGATGCGGGGTCGCCTTCGGCCACCATCACGCCGCAGGTGGACGGTATTTCATCCGCCTCGCCGATCGCCTTGCCGCGGCCGTCACGGCCCAGCACGTACCAGCACTCGCTGCTGAGATCGAGGTAGGCCGCGCGTTTGGCAGGCTTGCGCAGATCGGACAGAAGGTCGGAGCGGCGCACCTTGATCTCGTGGACCACCGGCGCGAGGTAGTCCTCCACCGAGGTATTGCGCACAGAGAAGACATCGGGTTTCGCGATGCACCAGCGGTCGGGATCGGGTTCGCAACCGGTCACGCGCGCCCGCAGGGACAAGCCGCGCCAGACGATGCGCCCGGCCCGCTGCATGCTGCGTGCGACTTGCTCCTCAAGGGCCTCGTGGGCTGAAAAAGCGGCGCGGTTGCGAGCCAGGGCCTGGGTCATCCAGACCAGCCCGTCGGGTGTCACCCGGACGGACAGCCTGCCCTGTTCGTCATGCACCTGCTGCAGCAGGCCTGCGGTTATCAGTTCGACCTCGACGAGGTCCTGGCTCGGCCAGCCGGCGGAACGGTAGACATCGCGCAGGCGGCGGGCGTGGTGGCGGCCGATGGTGGGAGGAACCGCCGGTGTCGTTTCAATGATTTCGGATGGCTGAAGCATGGTCAAAGGGGCAGCTTAGCCAGGCATCCAAAACCGTGGAGGCCGTCGGGAGATGAACGGCTGTGGGTTAGGCTCGCCCGCCATGGACGCCACCACCGCTAACCATTTCATGCAGGCCGCGCTTGCCGAAGGCCGCCGTGCGCTACCGGCGTGCCTGCCCAATCCGCCGGTCGGCTGCGTGCTGGTGCGCGACGGCGTGATCGTCGCGTCGGCGCATACCCAGCCACCCGGAAACCCGCATGCCGAAGCTGGCGCAATGGCCCGACTGCAGGGCCCGCTGGACGATGTGATCGCCTTCGTCACGCTCGAGCCCTGCTCGTTTCAGGGCCGAACGCCGTCCTGTGCAAAGACCATGGTCGAACGCGGCATCAGGGCCGTCCATGTCGCCATGCTCGACCCTGACCCGCGCAACGACGGCAAGGGCATCGCACTGCTGCGTGACGCAGGCGTGGAGGTAACGGTCGGATTGCTGGAAGAAGAAGCCCGGCGGGACCTGGCGCCGCACCTGGCACTAAAGGCAAACGGCGCCTAGGGCATCGACTGCAGCGTGTGCATCAAGGTCTGCGCTACCAGCAGCAGCAGGAAAACCGCCGTCGCGGCCAGGGCCGTCATCAATACGACCAGCGTGTCCAGCAGGTGCACCTGAGCGGCCAGCACGCCCGGCGACCAGAAGGCGGTCGGACGCTGCAGGCGCGAACCCGACTGGCGCAGGAAGTCGTGCAACGACAGGCCTCTCTGGCGCCGGCGGGCCGCCCTGAGCTCGGCCTTCGGCTGCTCATGCAGGTCGTCTTCGCTACCGACCGGCAGCCACAGCCGGCCGCGCGGCACGAACAGCACATGGGCCGCCCGCATCTCACGGTAGCGGGTCAGCAGAAAAGGCAGGCACAAGGTGCAGCCGACCGTCATCGACAGAAAGAACAGCGCATTGAACGAGTCGATGAAACCGTAGGCCAGTCCCATGAGCATCAGGCAGGCGCAGCGTGCCGCCGCTCCGCCGGAGCTTCGTTCCGGGTCTCCGGGCATTCGCCATGCGGCCAGCGGCACCAGGTGGCGGGCCAGGGTTCCGCTGAACACGACCAAAAGTCCGCAGAGGATGCAGGCAGTGGCGGTGAGGGTTCCGAAGCGGTCGAGGTCTTGCATGGCAGCCCAAAATTCTCCGGGCTGGCTGCTGCGAAATTCGACCCGTCTTAATGTCAGATGATTGAAGCGCCCGATTTCAAGAAAAACATCTGCTCATCCCGACCCCCGCGATGAACCCACCATGAAGACACTGCCAACCGCTGCGCCGCGCCGCCAGATACATACCCGCCAGGTCACCACGGACGGCTTCCTGCGGGACGACGGATTCTGGGATCTGGAAGGTGAATTGCGCGACACCAAGACCTACACCTCGGGTTCGTCCGGCGGCACGCTGCGGCAGCCCGGCGAGCCGATCCATCACATGCAGGTACGCCTCACCCTCGACGACGACATGAAGGTGCATGCCGCCGTCGCGGTGATGGTCAACACGCCGTTCGGGGAATGCCAGCCGGCCGCGCTGACGCTCGACAGGCTGGTGGGTGCGCGCATCGGCATCGGCTGGCGACATTCGGTCAACCAGGCGATGGGCGGCATTGCCGGCTGCACGCATATCCGGGAACTTCTGATGGCGATGGCGACGGTGGCTTTCCAGACCATCGGTCCCTACCGCAGGCAGGAACGCATGCAGAAGGGCGAGGTGACCCAGCACTATCCGGGCGACAAACCGGCGCACCAGATGGGCGAGTGTCTGGCCTGGGATTTCAAGGGGCCGGTCATCGCCCGCGTGGCCCCGCAATTCATCAACTGGAGAAAGTGAGCCCCCGGCTTCGCATGGTCCAGGGAACCCTGGCCCGGCACCACCGGTAGATGCAATGCGGTGACGAAACCAGCGGATTTCTGCTTTCTTATTCCTCGTCCGGATCCCGGCCTGCGGCGGCCAGCACCTTGCGCACCACTTCACCGGAAAAACCGCGTGCCATCAGGAAGCGGGTCTGCCTCCCGCGCTCGGCTGCATCGGCGGGCGGCTGGTCGAAGCGCCTTTTCCATACTTCCAGGGCGCGTGGCAGTTCGGTGTCACGCAACCGGGCCACGGCCTCGGTGACCGCTTCGGCGGCCACCCCGCGCTGCTGCAACTCTTGCCGGATGCGTGCACCGCCCAGCCGGCCCGAGCGCCGGTTCAGCACCGAATCGACATAACGGGCGTCGCTGATGAAGTCCTTTTCGGCCAGCTCGTCCAGCACCGCATCGAGCGTGCCGGGTTCTTCTTCGAACGGCGCCAGCTTGCGCCGAAGTTCGGCGCGGGAATGTTCCCGGCCGGACAGGTAACGCAGCGCGCGGCCCTTGAGCGACAGGTTGCCGAAGGCCACGCGCTGGGCTTAGGCCGCTGCGGGTTCGGCGGCGGCCGGTGCAGCCGACTCGATCACCGGGGGCAGTGCGCTGACACCCAGGCTCTCGCGCACCTTGTTCTCGATCTCGCGGGCGAGGGCCTTGTTCTCGCGCAGGAATTCGCGGGTGTTGTCGCGGCCCTGACCGATCTTCTCGCCCTGGTAGGCATACCAGGCGCCCGATTTCTCGATGACCTTGGCCTCGACGCCCTTGTCGATGATCTCGCCTTCGCGGCTGATGCCCTCGCCGAACATGATGTCGAATTCGGCAGTCTTGAAGGGCGAGGCGACCTTGTTCTTGACCACCTTCACCTTGGTTTCGTTGCCGACGACTTCCTCGCCGCGCTTGATGGTGCCGATGCGGCGGATGTCCAGGCGCACCGAGGCGTAGAACTTGAGCGCATTGCCGCCGGTGGTGGTTTCGGGGCTGCCGAACATCACGCCGATCTTCATGCGGATCTGGTTGATGAAGATGACCATGCAATTGGTCTTCTTGATGGTGGCGGTGAGTTTGCGCAGTGCCTGGCTCATCAGGCGGGCCTGCAGACCCGGCAGGCTGTCGCCCATGTCGCCTTCGATTTCGGCCTTGGGCGTGAGGGCCGCGACCGAGTCGACGACGATCAGGTCGACCGCACCGGAACGCACCAGGCTGTCGACGATCTCGAGCGCCTGTTCGCCGTTGTCGGGTTGCGAGATGAGCAGGTCCTGCAGGTTGACGCCGAGCTTCTGGGCGTATTGGGTGTCGAGTGCGTGTTCGGCATCGACGAAGGCGCAGGTGCCGGCCTGCTTCTGCATTTCGGCGATGACCTGAAGGGTGAGGGTGGTCTTGCCCGACGATTCCGGGCCGTAGATCTCGACCACCCGGCCGCGCGGCAGGCCGCCTACGCCGAGGGCCACGTCGAGGCCCAGCGAGCCGGTCGAGACCACCTGGATGTCGGCGATGGCCTCGCCTTCACCCAGACGCATGATGGTTCCCTTGCCGAACTGCTTTTCGATCTGGGCAAGGGCTGCTTGCAGGGCCTTGGCCTTTTCGGCTGCGGCGGCGGCGTTGGCGGCGGTGGTCTTGGCGTCCATGAGATTTCTTTCAGTTGCAAGGGTCTTGAGGAAGATTCCGGCCGGCTGTCGGTATGAACAGGCTGGATGCTTGACCAGTATTCTAGAGGCGCAGTACTTCCAGATAAAGCCGTATTTAAGTCAGTTTGCCTGACTTAAAAATTGCCTCAAGTCATCGGACAACACCAGGCGAAAGCGGCATGGTTAAAGGGTTAACCCCGGCTCTTTGGCGGCTTTTAGTGCGAGATAGTGGCGGCCACTTGTCGGACAAGTGATTCAAAAAACCATATAACAAAGCCGAGACCAGCCATGAACCCGAAAAACCCAAGCGAAATCACCCACGTCACAACCAGCCTCGCCTCGCGCCGACGCGGTTTCCTGCTCGGTGCCGGCAGCCTGCTGGGCGCGCCTCTTCTCGGCAGCCTGCCGGGTTGCGGCGGCGGCGGCAACGACCCGATCGTGATCGACCCCGACCCCGTCTGGGGCACCTACGGCGCGGCGACCACCATCGTCGCCTCGTTGAAATCGGTTGCGCAGTCGGCGTTTCCGGCGCGCGACTTCCTGGCAACGACGTACGGCGCCACGCCCTGTGCCGTGGTGCCGGTGGCCACCTCGTATACCGACCTGTCCAAGTCACCGGTCAGCACCGGGTCCGACAAGACCCACGCACCCGGTTCCTTCGATTCACGCCCGGCTTTCCTAGCCGCGATAGCCGCCGCCAATGCCGCCGGCGGCGGCCGTGTCGTGGTGCCCGCCGGCACCTGGTACTGCGCCGGTCCCATCGTGCTGCTGAGCAATGTGAACTTTCACCTGAGCGCCAACTGCCAGATCTACTTCAGCAACAACCCGGCCGACTACGCCAAGGACGGCCCGGTCGATTGCGGCAGCAACGGCAAGCTGTATTACGGTCGCTGGCAGTCGAACGATTGTCTGAATTTCGGCTCGCCCGTCTATGCCCGCAACCAGACCAACATCGCCATCACGGGCGAAGACCGCACTTCGATCCTGAACGGCCAGGCGATGATCCCGTTCGCCGGCAGCGGCAACACCGCCACCTGCTGGTGGACCTACAAGGGCAACACCGGCCAGTACGGTTTCGTCAGCGCGACGGCCACCCCGTCGGCCGCATCGACCAACACCCTGAACGTCGACCTCAAGACCAGGGTGCCCGGCATCGGCGATGCGCTGTATGCGCTGCTGACCAATCCGGTCACGCCCTGGCAGCAGGACCAGAACTACCTGCCCTGCCTGTCCGAGGCCGGCGTGGCCATCGACCAGCGCATCTTCGGACTGGGCCACTTCCTGCGGCCCTGCATGGTCACCTTCATCGGCTGCACCAACGTGCTGATGGAGAACTACCAGACGAACAACACGCCGTTCTGGCAGCACCATCCGGTGAACTGCACGAACGTGGTGATCCGCGGCGTTCTGACCGACAGCACCGGCCTCAACAACGACGGTTTCGACCCCGACGCCTGCCGCAACGTGCTTTGCGAAAACGTCGAGTTCAACACCGGCGACGACTGCATCGCCATCAAGTCGGGCAAGAACCTGGACACCGAATACGGCCCCTCGCAGGACCATGTGATCCAGAACTGCATCATGCAGAGCGGCCACGGTGGCATCACCCTCGGCAGCGAGATGGGCGCCGGCATCGAGAAGATCTACGCCCGCAACCTGGAGATGCGCAACATCTACTGGGCCAGCAATGCACTGAACATCGCCATCCGCATCAAGACCAACATGAACCGTGGCGGTTTCGTGCGCGACTTCTACGTCGACAACGTGACGCTGGCCAACGGCGTCAGCACCACCGCCTCGGGCTACGGTTCGTCGCTGCTGGCGGGCAGCCCGATCAACGCCACCGTGCCGCTGGGCGTGGTGACCGCCAAGGCCGCCAACCCGTCGGCATCGCAGGGCGGCATCATCACCTTCGACTGCGATTACCAGCCGGCGAAGGACGCCATCCGCACCCGGCCGGCCAGCGTGCAGAACATCTTCATTTCGCGGGTGAAGGCCAGCAACGTGACGGTGGGCGGGGTCACCGCATCGTGTTTCCAGGCCATCGTGGCGCAAGGCCCGGTGGCCGCCGACTACAACGGCGCGCTGCCGGTGCCAGCCGTGCCGGCCATTACCGGCGTGACGATCAGCGACTGCGATTTCGGCACCCCTTCGGCGGTCGGCCCGGCCAGCGCCACGGCGCCCGGCCCTCTGTATGCCTTCAACGTGCACGACATCGTGCTGAAGAACGTGACCATCGCCGGCGTGGCCTACAACACCACCCTCAGCGACACGCGTTGATGCGCGCAAGGCTGCGAATCGCCCCCGCGAGGCCGAACTAAAATCGGCCCCATGACGCAGCCGAACTCCCTGTCCCCCGCCCCTTCGCAGGCCGAGGAAACGGAGCTTCCGGATGGCCCGCGCCGCAGCCGCAACCTGACCCAGACCCTGGTGGAGGCACTGGGCGAACAGTTGCGCAGCGGCGCCATCCGTGCGGGCGACAAGCTGCCGTCCGAGTCGGCCGTCATGCAGAGTTTCGGTGTCAGCCGTGGCGTGGTGCGCGAAGCCCTCTCAAGGCTTGCCGCCGCCGGCATGGTGCAGACACAGCACGGCATCGGCACCTTTGCACTGGCGCCCGACCGCGCAGGCCGGTTCCACCTGCAACGGCCCGAGGTGACCGACCTGGACGACCTGCTGTCCATGCTCGAGTTGCGCACCAGCGTTGAATCCGACGCCGCCGGACTGGCCGCCACCCGACGCGCCGATGCCCACCTGCTGGCCATGCGTACGGCGCTCGACGACTTCGGCAGCCACCTGTCCACCGTCGGCGAAACCGTGTCGCCCGACTTCCGTTTCCACCTGGCCATCGCCCATGCCACCGGCAACCGTTATTACAGCGACCTGATGGACCAGCTGGGCATGGCGGCCATACCCAGCACCCGCATGTCGTCGGTGCGCCTGGACCCGCAGCTTCGCGAAAGGCACCTGCAGAAGGTGCACCAGGAACATCACGACATCTATGCCGCCATCGTGCGGCGCGACCCCGAAGCCGCCCGCGCCGCCATGCGCATCCACCTGGTGAACAGCCGCGAGCGACAGCGGCAGTCCAGTGCCAGCCAACCCGCCTGAAAGTCCCGCATGCAGAGACCACCCGCCATCCCCACGGTGCAGATCGACAACGAGCAGGTGCGTGTGACCGAATGGCGGTTTCCGCCTGGCGGCGAGACCGGCTGGCATCGCCACGGCATGTATTACGTGGTGGTGCCGCAGACCACCGGCCCGCTGCTGCTGGAAACCGCCGAGGGCCCGGTGACCGCGCAGCTGACTACCGGCGTGGCCTATGCCCGGCCGGTGGGAGTCGAGCACAACGTGGTGAACCCGGGCACGGAAGAGTTCGTGTTCGTGGAGATCGAGCTGAAGTCGAGCTGAAGACCGCCCTCACGGCACGCGGAAGTCGACCCGTCCCTTGGTGGGATGCCTGTCGGCCGACACGGCTTTCCAGTCGACCCGGTAGGTGCCGCGCGGCAGCGGCTGTTCAGGCACCACCAGCAGGCTCTTGCCGTCCGCCGATGGCGTGACGGTGACCGCCATGCCCATCTGTGGGTGATGGCTCATTCCGGGCATGGATGTCATGAAGAGAAGCGCGTCCGATGCCGGCAGGCGCAGTTTCTGCGAGAAATTCAGCGTGATGCGTACCGTGGGCTCGACATCGTCGTGGTCGGCCGGGCTCGAGCCGACCAGCTGCGGCCGGGCCTGCGCGACCGCACCGGCCAACAACAGCACGGCACTCAAAATGGCGTGTGCGATACGGGATTTCTGCATGTGCGTTGCCTTCTTCGTCGTCGTCGTTTTCGTTTGTGTACCAAGGCCTGACTGATGGACCTATCCGACACCATACCGGCAGCATCGGACGATCGCTGGCGCGAGTCCCACCTCGGTCGCCTGCTCGGTCATTCGATGCGGCGTTTCGACGCGCGGGTGCTGGCCCTGATGGCGCAGGACGACGAGGTGCCGCTGGCGCTGTCCAACCTCGCGGCGCGTTCGCAGGTCAGCGCAGCGCACATCCACATCACCAGGCACCTGGCTCTGCAGGGCTCCCGGCTGACCGACCTTGCCGAATCCGCCGGCATGACAAAACAGGCGATGGGCGCGCTGGTGGACCAATGCGAAGCCTGGGGACTGGTGCGCCGCGAGGCCGATCCGCGCGATGCTCGGGCAAGGCTGGTGGTTTTCACCGACACGGGCCGCGCCTGGCTGGACGCTTTCCGTCGTTCGGTGGCGCAGGCCGAAGCCGAGTTCCGCGCGAGCGTCGGCGCCGAGGTGGCTGCGGTGGTGGCGCTGGGGCTCGAGGCCTATGCACAAAGTTGACGGCCCCGGGGACTTCCACTGCGCAGTGCGCCGAGTTACCCTTCTGACGTGTTGAAAACCCGGGAACGGAAACGATGAAGACAGGGACATCCCAGGGGTGCGATGGCTGAAAAACGGCGTCTGCGTGGCCAATCGCTCGGCAGCAGGCTGATGCTGGCGACCCTGGCTTTCTGCCTTCTTTTCACCATGGCCGCCGCTGCGGTTCGCACCTTTTCCGCCTGGCAGGCCGGCGTGCGGAGCATGGAAGCAGACCTTTCCATGATGGAGCGCATGTACGAGGGCGCATTGTCCAAGGCCAGTTGGGACCTGGACCGCGACCAGGTCGAGACCTACGCGGAAATCCTTTCGCAGGTGCCGTCCGTGGGCCAGGTGCGCATCACGCTGCGCCTGCCGGTGGGCCCGCCGATGGTGTTCGAACGCACCCGCCGCGGCTGGACGGCTTCGTCGGTCGCACCCAGGCATCAGGCGGCCCTGACCTACGAACCCTTCCCGGGCCGCATCGAACAGGTGGGCGAACTTCAGCTTTCGGGCGACGAGGGCCTGCTGTGGCGGCAGCTGCGCGATGAACTGCTGGGCATCTTCGTGGCCCAGGCGGTGCAGTCGCTGCTGCTGGCCAGCCTGGTGATGGCGCTGTTCCATCGCCTGGTCACCGTGCATGTGCGGCGCATCGCGCGGCACCTGGCTCAGCTCACCCCGTTGAATCTCGGCCGCCCGCTGGTACTCGAGCGACCCGATCGCAAGGGCGACGAACTCGCCTTGCTGGTGACCGGCGTCAACCAGTTGCAGAACAACCTGTCGGACTATCTGGAGCGCCAGCAGCGTTTCGAACACGAACTGGCCGCCCACCGTGACCGCCTGTCGGAACTGGTGCTGGAACGCACCGCCGAACTGCAGGCGGTCAACCAGCGGCTGGAAGCGCTGTCACGAACCGACGCCCTGACCGGCCTGGCCAACCGGCGCAGTTTCGACCAGGTGAAACTGGCCGAATTCCAGCGGGCCCGCCGCAGCAGCCAGCCGCTGACGCTGCTGCTCTGCGACATCGATTACTTCAAGCGTTACAACGACAGCTACGGCCATGCCGAGGGCGACAACTGCCTGCGCAAGGTGGCCGGCGCGCTGGCGGCGGTGGTCCAGCGCAGCAGTGACCTCGCGGCGCGTATCGGCGGCGAGGAATTCGCCATATTGCTGCCCGGCAGCGACACCGCCACCGGGCTGGCGCTGGCCGAGCGCCTGCGCGAGGAAATGAACCAGCTGGCGATACCGCACAAGGCATCGGACATCTCTCCGAACGTCACGCTGAGCCTGGGGCTGGCCACGCTGGAGCCAGCTTCGGATGCGGATTTCGAGGCGCTCTTCCGGCGTGCCGACCAGGCCCTGTACCGGGCCAAGAACGAAGGCCGCGACCGCGTCTTGTCGGCCAGTGCGCCGACGGAAGGCATTCGATGAAAACCATGCGCGTCTGGGCGGCCTGCTGCGCCCTGAGCTGTGCGCCGCTGCTGGCGCAAACCCTGAACGTGGTCACCGAGACCACCCCCAACACCTACCTCCAGAACGGGCGGGTGGCGGGGCCGGCCACCGACGTGGTAGAGGCGACCCTCAAACGCGCCGGCCTGACCGACTACCGCATCGACCTGTACCCCTGGGCCAGGGCGCAGGACCTGGCACTGCGCGAACCCTTCGTGTTGATCTATCCGATCGCCCGGACCCCGGAGCGCGAAAACCGTTTCCGCTGGGTCGGCGAAATCAAGCGCAGCCGCTATTACCTTTATGCCCTGCAGGGCCGCAACGACATCCACGTGGCGCAGCTCGACGACGCCCGCAACTGGAGCATCGGCGTGGTGCGCGACGACGTGCGGCAGCAGGCGCTGGTGAAGCGCGGTTTCACCCGGCTCGCGGTTTCGGCCCAGCCGCTGGAAAACTTTCGCAAGCTTTTCCACCGGCAGATCGACCTGGTGGTGCTGACCGAGAACGAAGCACGCAGCCTGTGTGCCGAAACCAGGCCCGATTGCACCGGCCTGGCCCGCCTGCTGCCGCTGGAGGATGTGGCCGTCGAGCTGTACATGGCCTACAGCCTGGCCACACCCGAGGACATCGCCGCACGCACCCGCAGCGCCTTCGAAGCCATCCGGGCAGACGGCACTCTGCTGCGACTGATGGGCCCGCCCGACCCGCTTCCACGCCGCTGAACACGGGTCCCGAGGGATTACCAAGGGCTTTTGCCAGCGCCGTGGCGGTGTCGACCGCCGTAGCATCAGGTGACAAGAACGAGGAGACGAACATGCGCATCCTGATAGCCGAAGACGACCAGGTGCTGGCCGACGGCCTGCTGCGATCCTTGCGCGCGTCCGGCGCGGCGGTGGACCATGTGGCGAGCGGCACCGAAGCCGACGCCGCACTGATGGCCCACGCCGAATTCGACCTGCTGATCCTCGACCTGGGCCTGCCCAGGCTGCACGGCCTCGACGTGCTGAAACGCCTGCGCGCCCGCGGTGCCAGCCTGCCGGTATTGGTGCTGACCGCCGCCGATGGCGTGGAAGAGCGGGTGAAGGGCCTGGACTTCGGCGCCGACGACTACATGGCCAAGCCCTTTTCCCTGCAGGAGCTGGAAGCGCGCGTACGTGCATTGACCCGGCGCGGCATGGGCGGCACCACCAGCAGCATCAGGCATGGCCCGCTGGTGTACGACCAGGCCGGGAGGGTGGCGTCCATCGACGGCCGCATGGTGGAGCTGTCCGCCCGTGAACTGGGCCTGCTCGAAGTGCTGCTGCAGCGCGCCGGCCGGCTGGTCAGCAAGGACCAGCTGGTGGAGCGCCTGTGCGAGTGGGGCGAGGAGGTCAGCAACAACGCCATCGAGGTGTATATCCACCGGCTGCGCAAGAAGATCGAGCACGGCCCGATCCGCATCGCCACCGTGCGCGGCCTGGGCTACTGCCTGGAGAAGATTCCGGCGTGATCTTTCAACGGCAGCAGCGCTCCCTGTTCGGCGAAATCCTCGACTGGATGCTGACGCCGCTGCTGCTGCTGTGGCCGGTGAGCCTGGCGCTCACCTGGCTGGTGGCGCAGGGCCTGGCCGACAAGCCCTTCGACCGGGCGCTCGAATACAACGTGCAGGCGCTGGCCCAGCTGGTCAACCTGAGCAACGGCAGGCCCCAGCTCAACCTGCCCCAGCCGGCCGGCGAACTGCTGCGCGCTGACGACGCCGACACCATCTACTACCAGGTGCGCGACGACGCGGGCGAGCTGCTGTCCGGCGAACGCGACCTGCCCCTGCCACCGCTCCTGGACGATGTGCGCCCGCCGACCGGCGAAGTGCGGCTGCGCGACGCCGAACTGCGTGGCCTGGCCTTGAGGGTGGCCTCGACATGGGTGCGTTTCACCCCGCCGCAGGCCGGTGCACCGCAGGTCCAGGTGCTGGTGCAGGTGGCCGAGACACGGGGCAAACGCTCGGTGCTTGCCACCGAGATCATCAAGGGCGTGATGCTGCCGCAGTTCGCCATATTGCCGCTGGCGGTGCTGCTGGTGTGGCTGGCGCTGGCACGCGGACTCAAACCGCTATCGCAGCTGGAACAACGCATCCGGGCACGCCGACCTGAAGACCTGAGCCCGCTGGACGACAAGGCGGTGCCGCTGGAAGTGGTGCCGCTGGTGGCATCGGTCAACGGCCTGCTGGCGCGACTGCAGGAGTCGGTGGCAACGCAGAAGCGGTTTCTGGCCGATGCCGCCCACCAGCTGAAGACGCCGCTGGCCGGACTGCGCATGCAGGCCGACCTGGCGCAACGCGAAGGCACCAGCACCGACGAACTCAAGCAGTCGCTGCAGCAGATCGGCCGCGCCAGCAAACGCGCGACCCACACAGTCAACCAGCTGCTGGCGCTGGCACGGGCGGAAGTGGCGGGCAAGGCGGCCGTGCCGCACCATGCCTGCGACCTGGCGAAGATCACCCTGGAAGTGGTGCACAACGCTTTTCCGAGGGCACTCGAAAAACGCATCGACCTCGGCTACGACGGGGTGGGTGCCGGTACGTCCGGGGTGACGGTGCCGGGCAATCCGACGCTCATCGCCGAGATGCTCAGCAACCTGGTCGACAACGCGATCGCCTACACGCCGTCGAATGAAAACGCGCCGGGAGTCATCACCGTGCGGGTGCTGGTAGACGCGTTCGGCGGCGTGGTGGTCCTGCAGGTCGAGGATTCGGGGCCGGGTATTCCGGCCTCGGAGCGCGAGCTGGTGTTCCAGCCTTTCTACCGGGTGCTGGGAACAGGTGTCGACGGTTCCGGGCTGGGCCTGTCCATCGTGCTTGAAATCGCCCGGCTCCACGGCGCGGAGGTAGCGGTGGAAGACGCCAATCCGCGCCGCCAGCCGCCCGGCACGCGGTTCTCGATCCGCTTCAGTGCGACTGGGAATCCGGTGCTGGTGTGACCGACGGCAATGGCGCGGGCGGCCCGCCTTCGGCCAGGTCGAGCAGCCAGCCCCTGAAACGAACCAGCGGGCCCAGCCGCGCCCGTGCTTCCGGGTAACAGAACCAGTAACCCAAGGTGCTTTGATAGCCGCCGCCCGCAAGGGGTTCGCAGACCACGCCCGCAGTGATCTCGTCCTGCACCAGGCAGCGCGGCACCAGCGCCACGCCCATGCCGACCGTCACCGCGCGGATCATGGTCTGGAACTGGTCGAACTGGGGCCCCGCAAGGGGGTCGAGTCCGGACACACCGTGGGCCTCGCTCCAGCGCAACCAGGCATCGGGCACGGTGACGTGGCGCAGAAGGGTGCAGCGGGCGACATCCCGCACGGTGCGGATGGTGAGTTCGCCCACTCCAGGGTTGGGTGCGATCAGTGCCACATCGTGACCGGCGAGGTAATGCGAACGGGCGCCGGGCCAGTGGCCGTCGCCGAACAGGATGGAGCAGTCAAGCTCGGGTCGCTGGAAGTCGTAGCCGTGCACGAAGGGAACGAAATGCAGGGTGACCTGCGGCTCGGCCTGCTGGAAGGCAGGTAGCCGCGGAATGAGCCACTTGGCACCAAAAGTGGGCAGCGCGGACAGATGCAATGCACCGCCCTCGCCGCCGCTGGTGATCAGCTCCAGCGTGGCGCCCTCGAGTTGCGCCAGCAGCGCCCGCACGGCTTTTTCATAGCGCTCGCCGGCTGGCGTCAGCGCCAGGCGTTTGCGCGAACGCTCGAACAGCGAAACCCCCACCCAGCGCTCCAGTTCCTGCACCTGCTTGCTCACCGCGCTCTGGGTGAGATGCAGCGCCTCGGCTGCGCGCGACACGCCACCGAAACGCACGACGGTCGAAAACGCCCTCAGTAATTGAAGAGGCGGCTGGAGGCGGCGCAGCGACATGGACGACGTCAAGGCAATGAGTTCATTCTGAATCGGAATGTTATCAGGTACAGCTGTTGCTTCTAAATGTGCAGCAAACTCGCTAATCTTCCCGACACGGTCTTCTGGACCACTCTCGATCCCCTGAAAGGTGCGCAATGCAACGTCGTTTTCTTCTCTCCGCCCTGGCTGCTGCTTCTATCGCCCCCGGAATGTCCTGGGCACAGGCCGGTAAACCGATCCGCCTGATCGTTCCCTTCCCGCCGGGCGGTGCGACGGACATCAGCGGCCGTGTGCTCCAGGAGCCGCTGCAACGCATCCTGGGCCAGACAGTGGTCATCGACAACCGCGCCGGCGCCGGCGGCTCGATCGGCATGGCCGAGCTGGCCCGCTCCGCCCCGGACGGCCTGACCCTGGCGGTCGCCACGCTGTCGACCCACGGCGTGAACCCCGCCGTGTTCGCCAAGCTGCCCTACGACCCCATCAAGGACACCGTCGGCGTGACCGAACTGGTGAAGGCGCCCGGCGTCGTCGTGATCAACCCGCAGGAACTGCCGGGCATCAAGAACTTCGCCGACCTGGTGAAGTACCTGAAGGCGCATCCGGGCCAGGTGTCGTACGCGACCCCGGGCAACGGCACCATCGGCCACATGTGGGGTGAGCTGTTCAAGAGCGTCACCGGCACCTCGATGGTCCACATTCCCTACCGCGGCGCGGGCCCGGCCCTCAACGACGTGCTGGCCGGCCAGGTCGCCGTGTACTTCGACCAGGTGGCTTCGTCGCTGCCCTACGTCAAGCAAGGCAAGCTGAAGGCACTGGCTGTTTCGTGGACCTCGCGCCTGGAAGCCCTGCCGGACGTCCCGACCTACGGCGAACTGGGCTACGCCAACCTGAACGACCCGTCGTGGTTCGGCCTGGTGGCTCCTGCCGGCACGCCGGCCCCGGTGGTGCTGCGTATCCAGCAGGCGGTCGCCCAGGCGCTGGCAGAACCCGCGGTGGCGCAACGCCTGGCCGGCCAGGGCCTGTACCCGTCGGGCACCAGCCCGGCCGCTTTCTCCAAGCAGATCGTTTCTGAAATCGACAAGATGAAGAAGGTCGCCGCTTTCGCCAAGATCCACCTGGATTAATCCGGACTCAGCCTATCGTTTATGCACACAGCCCTGAAACTGATCCGACACCGATACCAGCAGGCACAACCGGGTGACACCGGCGCCGGCGCCTCGCAACCGATGGTGAAAAGCACCGTCGGCAGCACGCCACTGGTACTGGACTCGCCGCACAGCGGCACCTTCTATCCGGCCGACTTCCGTTCGTGCTGCGACATGGCGACCCTGCGCACCGCGGAGGACACCCACGTCGAGAAGCTCTACGCGTTCGCACCCGAACTGGGCGTTGCCTGGATCGAGGCGATGTTCCCGCGCAGCTACCTCGATGCCAATCGCGACACGCTGGAGCTGGACACCGGCCTGCTGGACGGCCCCTGGCCGCTTCCGGTGGCGACCGACCCGAAGGTGTTGTCCAAGGTGCGGCTCGGCAAGGGGCTGATCTGGAAGTTCACCGACGACGGCAAGCCGATCTATGACCGGCAGCTGTCGGTTGCCGAGGTGCAGGGGCGCATCGACCGTTGCTGGATGCCGTACTACGCGGCGGTCGGCAATGCCATCGACGCCGCCCATGCGCGCCACGGGCACAGCATCCACATCAACTGCCATTCGATGCCCGCCATCGCCGGCAGCCACGCCACCGACTTCCCGGGCCTGGCCCATGCGGACTTCGTGATCGGCGACCGTGACGGCAGCACCGCCGACCCGCGCCTGTCGCAGCGCATCTGCGAGTTCCTGCGGGGCCGCGGCTACAGCGTGGACTACAACCACCCGTACAAGGGTGTGGAACTGGTGCGCCGCTACGGCAAGCCGGAAGAGAACCGCCACAGCATCCAGGTCGAGATCAACCGCAAGAACTACATGGACGAAAAGACGTTCGCCGTGGTTCAACCCGGTTTCGACAAGCTCCAGGGTGACCTGAAAGCCATGGTCGACATGCTGTTGGCCTGGGACGGGAAACTCTGAATCACGATCTACCGATCGGTCCGTGCATGAGCCCCGGGTTTATTAAACCCGGGGCTTTTTTCGTCCAGATGCCAGGACCATTGACCTGTTGAAAAACCCGCGGGCGGACATGCGTCGATCAATCAGATGATATTCAATGTCACGGTGGCGGAGCCATCCAGGACGATGTCCGAATTCGCGCCGTTGACCACCTCGGCGGACAGCACAAGCCCAAAGATAATGTCGCCCATGATGTCGGTAATAGCCGTCGGCGCCTGCGAGCTTGCAATGCCGGAATAGCTGACCGCCTTATCGGTCACGAAGTGGGTTTTCTCGGCCCCGTTTGCCGGAACCCACACCGGGAACGCGGCGACCGGACTGGAAGACACGAAATACATCTGCGGAGTGGTTGGCGCCGCAGTGGAAGACGTTTTTATTTTCAACTCGGTGACGTCGAACTGAACGAAGCCGATATTTTCAACCGTTGTGCTTCCGCCTTTCGTATAGGTTCCCACGCCGTAATTCACCGATCCTGTACCGAGCGGGAATAAGCCCGGCGGTTGCCGCACGGTTATCGGTCACGGCCAAGGCAAGTTTGGTCGGTAAAGGACAGTTGACCGTCAGAGAGACTCTTTTGCTGGTGTCCCAATAACTGCCTGGATTGACTGCCGGATGCGGACCCCAGGTTCTGACAGTGCCGGCGCTGATCGTTTGGTAATCGGCAACCCCGCCTCCGCCAAGAACCAGTGAACATGAAGTCGGTGTAATGGTTCCCTTCAAAATGAGACTGGCGGTGGACGCCGCATGGGCAGCGCCAGTGAATGCACAGGTCGCAAGAAGACTGTAGACAGCGAGGTTTTTGATCACGGATTACTCCAGGAAGTGGCTGACGAGATATTCCGGCGACACCGGAATTCGCATTGAGCCCCCACTGAATCACGAAAATCGGAACTTTCCTTCAAATGCCAAGCGGTAGGTTCGAACGGACGGTGCCCTGCCGCCAGTCAGCGAACGTATTCATGCGAACGTCAACACCGGGCACCGGTGTCTCCGTCGAGCCGCCGGCTCCCGGCGGTTATTCCAGATCGCCGACCTTGTCGGAAGGAAAACGGAAAGAATCCTTCAACATCGCCGGCATCGGCAGTTCGAGGTTGATGCCCTTGGGCGGGATCGCCTGCTGGAACCAGCGCCGGTACAGCGCGTTGATCTCGCCGCTCTGGATCAGCCGCCGCACCTCCTGGTCGACCACCTTTTTGAAAGCCGGATCGCCGGGCGGCAACATGATGGCGTAGGGCTCCACGCTCATCGGTTTGCCCACCACCGCGAACGCCTGCGGTTTGGCGGCGTTGGCGCGCAGGCCGAACAGCAGCACGTCGTCCAGCGCGAAGGCGTCGTACCTGCCGGCCTCGACCGCCGCGAAAGCCTCGGCATGGTCGCGCGATTCGGTGATGCTCAGCTTCAGGTCCTGCTCGGCATTCAGCCGGCGGATCACCGGTACGGTGGTGGTGCCCGCGGTGACGGTGATCTTGCGGCCCACCATGCCGTCCAGGCCCTTGATGCCGCTGTCAGACCGCACCAGCAGGCGCACCGCCGATATGAAGTGCGGAATGGTGAAGGACACCTGCTTGCGTCGCTCGGCGGTGTTGGTGGTCGAACCGCATTCAAGCGCCGCCTTGCCCGAAGACACGATGCCGATGCGGCTGGCCGAAGTGACCGGCAGGTAACGCACCTTCAGCGCCGGCATGGCCAGTTCGCGGCGGACGGCATCGACCACCTTCAGGCAGATGTCCATCGAATAGCCGACCGGCTGCGAATTGGCGTCGAGGTAGGAAAACGGCACCGAGGCGTCACGGTGTGCCAGCACGATCTCCTGCGAACCGCGGATGGTTTCGAGCATGCCGGCCGAAGCCGGACCGCCCGCCACGGCCAGCAGGCAGGCCAGCGTCAGCGTGGTCCATCGGGGAGAAAAATTTGCCATCGCCAAACTCCTGGCCGGATCCAACCGGGAAATAGAAGATGCCACAGGATCAGGGTCGCCGCAAACAGTCAGACGCAGGCGGTCAGCGGCTTGCCGGCCAGCGCGGGTGTGAGCGATTGCACGGCGGGTTTCAGGGTTTCGTCGACGTGCGGCAGGTGCAGCACCATTCCCTTTGACGCGGGCCGTTGCTCGACCACCCTTGCAGTGCGTACGCCTCGCTGCGCCAGCGCCGCCAGGCCGGCCGTGGCTTCGGACTGGCTGGCATAACTGCCCAGCGACAACCCCGGCTCCAGCGCCGGGTTGCCCGCAACATCGAAAGCCACGTGCAGGGCACGCAGTTCGTTGCGTTTGCGACGCAGTTGTTCGGGGTCGGGGTATTTGCCCATGTAGACGATCCAGCGGGCCGGTGTGGTGGCGTCGTCCAGCGACCAGCTGCCAGCCGGCAGCACGGCTTCGGCGCGGTTGCGCAGCACGGCCGCCTCGGCCTCGCCGAACAGGCCGGCCTGCAGGCATTCGCCGGCCGAGGGCGATGCCGGCACGACTGCGGCGGAAGCTGCGGTGGCGGCTATGCGACGCGCTTCGTCGGCGCTCAGAAGCTTCATGGATTCGGGCCGGATCTGGTGCGCTGTTCGCTGCGGTTCGGTTTGCGTCGGCCGTTCCAGGCCCCAGGCGCGAAGCGCGTTCTGCGACCAGGCGTAGTAAACGCCGTTGGCCAGCACCAGGAGCAGGGCGATGAGTCTCAGCATGACCAGGACCCGCTCACGCCGAGGCCGCCGGCCGCACGCTGACTTCGGCGCTGTGGACGGCCTCCCAGCCGGCCTCGGTTTGCAGCCGCAGCACGCCGCCGGCGTCCACGCTGGCCGCCATGCCCTGGCGACCGTCGGACAGCACCACCGCGCGGCCGCGCAGCACGTCGCGGGCATCGAAACGGGCCTGCCAGGGCGCGAAGCCTTCCTGGGCGAAGTCGAGCAGGGCGCGCACCAGCGACGGAACGATGGCGCCAAGCGCCTCCGTTGCGGTGATGCCGGGCGTCAGCTGGCGCAGGCCGGCGGGCGGCGTGCGCAGGCCGGCGGTAACCGCGGGCGTGACGATGTTCAGGCCCAGGCCGACCACCACGTAACGTACGGCACCCGTGGCGCCGGAACCCGCCGTCTCGACCAGGATGCCGCCCATCTTGCGGTCCTGCCACCAGAGATCGTTAGGCCACTTCAGGCCCAGATCGGGGTGCAGCGCCTCGGCGATCGCCACGCCCGCCACCAGCGACAGGCCGGACCAGTCGCGCGGCGCCAGGGGCAGGCCGAGCGAGAAGGTGAGGGAATCGCCCGGCGTGGTGCGCCATTCGCGGCCCAGGCGGCCCCGGGCAGCCGTCTGGTGTTCGGCCACCAGCAGCACCGGATCGGTGCGGCCGGCGCGGGCACGGCGCATCAGTTCGCTGTTGCTGGAATCGACCTCGGGCAATATCTCGACGCTGAAGTCGGGCAGCAGGGGATAGACGTCCTGCCAGACCTGTTCGGCCGGCCACCGCTGCCGCATGTCGGTCGTCATTCCGCTCAACCCTTGGGGCGGAAACCGCGCTTGGGCGCCAGCAGCGTGCCCCGGCAGTCGGCCGCGCCGCACCAGCAGGGATATTCGGCCTTGAGCTTTTTGGTGTAGCGCTCTTCGATGATCAGGCCGTAGTCGTAATTGAGTTCTTCGCCGGCAGAGATGGGCCGGATGGCCTTGATGAAGATGCGGCCGTTGTCCTCGTCGGCGATGCAGTTGGGATCGCAGCTGTGGTTGATCCAGCGCGACGAATTTCCGCCGTGGTTGGCGTCGATCACCCGGTCGTCGTCGACGTGGAAGTAGAAGGTATGGTTCGGGTCTTCGGGGTTGTGCGGGTGGCGGTCCTGCGCCTCCTGCCAGCCGATGACTTCGCCCACGTATTCGATCAGGGTTTCGCCCTCGGCGATGTCCTGTACCGCGAAGACGCCCTTGCCGTGCACGCCGGAGCGGCGGGTCTGGATGCGGCGGCCGCCAGCGGCGGGGACGGTTGAAGGCATGACCGAAACTCTGTTAGTTTGAAAAAAGCACAGGCGTGCGTGCGTGTGCATGCGCGAGAAGCCCGGATTGTAGGAGGCAGGCGACCGAGGTCGCCGCCCGATCCTTGCCGGCCAACGAACAACTTGACAGTGAAAAGAATCCATCCATGACCAAGACCCTGGTGATCGCGGAAAAACCATCGGTGGCGCAAGACATCGTCCGCGCCCTCACGCCGGTGGCAGGCAAGTTCGAGAAACACGAAGATCACTTCGAAAGCGACGGCTACGTGGTAACCAGCGCGGTCGGCCACCTGGTCGAGATCCAGGCGCCCGAAGAGTTCGACGTGAAACGTGGCAAGTGGAGTTTCGCCAACCTGCCGGTGATCCCGCCGCGTTTCGACCTGAAACCGGTCGACAAGACCAAGAGCCGCCTCAACGCGGTGGTCAAGCTGGCCCGCCGCAAGGACGTCAGCGCCTTCATCAACGCCTGCGATGCGGGGCGCGAGGGTGAACTGATCTTCCGCCTGATCGAGCAGTACGCCGCTGGCGCCAAGACCACCCTGGGCAAGCCGGTGCGCCGGCTGTGGCTGCAGTCGATGACGCCGCAAGCCATCCGCGACGGTTTCGACCACCTGCGCAGCGAGCAGCAGATGCAGGGCCTGGCCGACGCCGCCCGTTCGCGCTCGGAAGCCGACTGGCTGGTCGGCATCAACGGCACCCGCGCCATGACCGCCTTCAATTCGCGCGACGGAGGTTTTTTCCTGACCACGGTCGGCCGGGTGCAGACGCCCACGCTGTCGGTGGTGGTCGAGCGGGAAGAAAAGATCCGCAAGTTCGTCAGCCGCGACTATTGGGAAATCCATGCCCAGTTCGCCGCCCAGGCCGGTGAATACGCCGGCAAGTATTTCGACCCGCAGTGGAAGAAGCCGCCGGTCGGACCGGACGGCGTGCCGGACCCCGAGCAACGCTCCGACCGGGTATGGAACGCGCGCGACGCCGAGGCCATCGCAGACGCCGCACGCGGCAAGCCCGCCACCGTCACCGAAGAAAGCAAACCCACCACCCAGGCATCGCCGCTGCTGTTCGACCTCACCTCGCTGCAGCGCGAGGCCAACGGCCGTTTCGGTTTCTCGGCCAAGACCACGCTGGCGCTGGCACAGAGCCTTTACGAACGCCACAAGGCACTGACCTACCCGCGTACCGATTCACGCGCCCTGCCCGAGGACTACCTGCCGGTGGTCAAGGACACCATGGGCATGCTGGCCAACAGCGGCATGCGCCACCTCGCGCCCTATGCCAAACAGGCGCTGGACCAGGGCTATGTCAAGCCCACGAAGCGCGTTTTCGACAACGCAAAGGTTTCGGATCACTTCGCCATCATCCCCACGCTGCAGGCACCCAGCGGCCTGTCGGAAGCCGAACAGAAGCTCTATGACTTCGTGGTGCGGCGTTTCCTGTCGGTGTTCTTCCCAAGCGCCGAATACCAGGTCACCACCCGCATCAGCACGGTGCAGCACGAAGGCAAGCCCTACGCCTTCCGTTCGGACGGCAAGGTGCTGATGAAGCCGGGCTGGCTGGCCATCTACGGCAAGGAAGCCGCCGACGAACTGGCCGAGGACAAGGACAACAAGGACAGCAAGATCCTCACCCGCGTGCAACCGGGCGAGAAGCCCGTCGCCGAGACCGTGGTGCCCAAGGGCCTGAAGACCCGGCCACCGGCCCGCTACAGCGAAGCCACCCTGCTGGGCGCCATGGAAGGCGCCGGCAAGCTGATAGACGACGAGGAACTGCGCCAGGCCATGCAGGAAAAGGGACTGGGCACGCCAGCCACCCGCGCGGCCATCATCGAAGGCCTGATCGCCGAGAAATACATGCTGCGCGAGGGGCGCGAACTGATCCCCACCGCCAAGGCCTTCCAGCTGATGACGCTGCTGCGCGGCCTTGGCGTGGAAGAGCTGTCCAAGGCCGAACTCACCGGCGACTGGGAATACAAGCTCAGCCAGATGGAAAAGGGCGAACTGTCGCGCGACGCCTTCATGGAGCAGATCGCGCAGATGACCCAGCGCATCGTGCAGAAGGCCAAGGAATACGACCGCGACACGGTGCCCGGCGACTACGTCACCCTGGCAGCGCCATGCCCCAACTGCGGCGGCGTGGTACGCGAGAACTACCGTCGCTACACCTGCGTCGGCATCCCCACCGATTCCGAACCGGCCCGCCTCGGCACCGCCGTGCGCGAGGGCTGCGGTTTCTCCTTCGGAAAGTCGCCGGCGGGCCGCACCTTCGAGGTGGCCGAGGCCGAATCGCTGGTGAAGAACCACCAGATCGGGCCGCTGGAAGGATTCCGCTCCAAGGCGGGCTGGCCCTTTACTTCGGAAATCCTCCTGAAGTTCGACGATGAGGTGAAGAACTGGAAACTGGAGTTCGACTTCGGCGACGACAAGAACGCGGAAGAGTCCGGCGAACTGGTCGATTTCCACGGGCAGGAAGCCATCGGCCCGTGCCCCATCTGCAAGGCCGGCGTGTATGAACACGGCGTCAACTACGTCTGTGAGAAAGCGGTGCCGACCGCCGCGCAGCCCACACCCAGCTGCACCTTCAAGAGCGGCAAGGTGATCCTGCAGCAACCCATCGTGCGCGAGCAGATGCGCCTGCTGCTGGACAGCGGCAAGACCCAGTTGCTGGACAAGTTCATCTCCAACAAGACGCGCCGCGCCTTCAAGGCCTTCCTGGCCTGGGACGCGACCGCAGGCAAGGTGAACTTCGAATTCGAGCCGCGTACCAGCAAGTTCCCGCCGCGCAAGACGGCAGCGGGCGCGACCGTGGCGGCTAAAGCGCCGGCCAGGAAGGCTGCCGCGAAGAAGGTCGCAGCCAAGAAGACGGCGGCACCGAAGGCACCCCGCAAGACCGCCAGCAGCACCAGCAGCGGTGGATCGACGCCCAGCGCGGCACTGGCCGCCGTCATCGGCGCCGAACCGGTGGCACGCCCGGCCGTCATCAAGAAGCTGTGGGACTACATCAAGGCCAACAACCTGCAGGACACCACCAACAAACGCGCCATCAATGCCGACGCCAAGCTGCGCGAGGTGTTCGGCAAGGACCAGGTGACGATGTTCGAACTCGCGGGCATCGTCGGCAAACACCTGAGCTGAACGACACGCGCGGGTGATGCCCGCTGATTACCGGAGACAAAAAAATGAAGAGACAAACCCTTTTGCGCATGGCCACCACTGCCGCTCTTGCGATGGCCGTCAGCCTGACGTCACAGGCCGCCACCTGGCCCGACCGTCCGATCCGCATGGTCGTGCCCTTCCCGCCCGGGCAGGCAACCGACATCTTTGCCCGGGCCCTGGCCGAACAACTCGGCAAGCGCCTGGGCCAGCCGGTGGTGGTCGACAACAAGGGCGGCGCCGGCAGCAACATCGGTACCGAGATGGTGGCCCGCGCCCCCGCCGACGGCTACACCCTGCTGGTCGCCGGCAGTGCCATGGCGGTCAACCACACGCTTTACAAGAAGCTGCCCTTCAATGTGTCGCGCGACCTGGCGGGCATCTCGCTCATCGCCAAGGTGCCGCTGGTGTTCCTGGCGACGCCGGCATCGGGCATCACCTCCATTCCGGAACTCGTCAAACGGGCGAAGGCCCAGCCCGGCGTCCTGAACTACGCCAGCGCAGGCGTTGGCGGCACACAGCACCTGTCGGCAGAGATGTTCAAGGCGGCCACCGGCACCTTCATCACCCACATTCCCTACCGTGGCAGCGGCCCGGCACAGGCCGACTTCATGGCCGGCCAGGTGCCGCTGATGGTCGACTCGGTGACCGCAGCGCTGCCGCTGATCCAGAGCAAACGGGCGGTGCCGCTGGCGGTCACTTCGGCTGCCCGGTCTGCGCAGCTGCCCGACGTTCCGGCGATGGCCGAAAGCGGCGTTCCGGCCTTGAAGGGTTTCGAGGCAGTCGGCTGGCTGGGCCTGATGGCTCCCGCCGCCACGCCGCCGGAGGTGATGGCCCGTCTGCACCAGGAGGTGACCGATATCCTGAAGTCGGAGCAGATGAGCCGTTTCATCGGCGAGCGCGGTTCGATCGCATCGCCCACCACCGGTGCCGAGTTCGACCGGTTCATCCAGAGCGAGATCGTGAAGTGGGGTGATGCGGTGAGGCGCTCCGGCGCCACTGCCGAATAGGCGTATCGCCGTTCAGGCAGCGCTGCGGTCCTGCGTCGAGGTGACGGCACCGCGCAGTTCGGTCGCCACCGCCGCGCCCAGCGTCTCCAGGTCGAAGGGCTTGGCCAGCACCGCCTGCCGGCCGATCACTTTCTCGACCTGCGCCATGTCGGCATAACCGGTGGCCAGCAGGATGGGCATGCCCGGGTACAGGCGCCTCGCCTCGGCGATCAGCTCGGCACCGTTCATGCCCGGCATCAGGTAGTCGACCAGCAGCAGGTCGGGCCGGTACTGGGCCAGGGCTTGCAGGCCATCGGCGCCGTCGCTCGCTTCGCGCACCGTGTAGCGCAGCAGGCGCAGGCATTCGACGATGCCCTGGCGCACGCTGGCGTCGTCTTCCACGACCAGCACCTCGATGGATGCGCTGCCTTCGGTGCTGTCGACTGCCGGTTCGGCCGCTGCGTCTGCGGCTTCCGCGTCGGCCAGCGGGAACCGCAATGACACCGTGGTTCCGTGGCCGGGGCTGCTGACGATCTCCGCGCTACCGCCCGACTGGCGAGCGAAACCGTAAACCTGGCTCAGGCCCAGCCCGGCGCCCTGCCCGACCGGCTTGGTGGTGAAGAAGGGGTCGAAGACCTTGGCCATCAAATTGGCCGGGATGCCCACTCCGGTGTCGGTGACGGTGAGCCGCACCTGATCGTCCTGCAGGCAGGTGGCGATGGTCAGCGTACCGCCGTCTTCCATTGCTTCGCGGGCGTTGACCGCCAGGTTGAGCATGGCCATCTCGAGCTGGCCGCTGTCGATCACGGCCGGCGTGGCGGCATCGGACAACTGCAGCACCAGCTTCACCCGCGAACCTGTCGAAACCTCGATCAGGTCGCTCATGTTGGACACCAGGGTGTTCACATCGTTGAGCTTCGGAACCAGGCTCTGGGCCCGCGCGAACGACAGCAACTGGGCCGTGAGCCTGGATCCGCGCGCCACGGCGTCCTTGGCACGGCGGGCATAGTCGCCCAGGCGCGGATCGTTGGCCATGCGGACGATGAACTGCAGGTTCATGTTGACCACGTGCAGCAGGTTGTTGAAGTCGTGCGCCATGCCACCGGTCAGGCGGCCGATGGCTTCCATCTTCTGCCCCTGCACCACGCTGGCCTGTACCCGTTCGCGTTCGGCGATCTCGCGCATCAGCCGGTCGTTGGCGCTGGCCAGGTCGGCGGTTCGAACCGCTATGCGGCCTTCGAGTTCGCCATTGAGCTGGTCGACCAGGTGCTTGGACGACTCGATGGCCGCCAGGTGCCTCCGGGTGGCGTACTGGCGTTTGCGGGCGCGCACCGCAGAACGCGCAGCGCTGGCCAGCGTCTCTGGATTGACCGGCCGCTCCAGCAGCACGATGTTCCCCAGCTCCTGCAACGATGCCACGGCTTGTGCCGAACGCCGCCCGGCCTGCCGGTTGGCCATCACCACGAACGGAAAGTCGGACCACGCCGGTTGCGCAGCCAGGAAGCGCCCCAGCGCAGCGTCGAAGCCATCGGTCAGCACTTCTTCGGTGACGATGGCCGCGGCGGCCTCCGAAGCCAGTTCGGCGAGCAGGCAGTCGGTATCGGGGCACACCAGGCATTCGATGCCCTGCGACTCCAGCACCTGCTGGATCACCTCGGCATCGCGGCCGCGGGGAGCATGGATCAGGACCCGGTTTTCCATGAAAGGATCACGATCCTGCAACGGGTTGGCGCGGCACTGCCAGCGTGCTGTCACCCAGCAAGGCCTGGTTGCCGGCGTAACTCGGGATGCCGCTCAGCAGACCCTGGAAGTCGGTAAGCGCCTCGCCGATCTCCACGCCATGCGAGCCGAGGCCGAATTCGCGGATGGTGGGCTCGTGGGCTGCCGTGCGGCTCTTGATGGCGGTAATCGCCTTGCGCAGGCTGCCGCGTGCCTCGAAAAACCGGAACTGCAGCAGCCCGTCACTGAGATAGCTGAGGTCGACATCTGAACGGACATCGCCCAGAACGCCGTGCTGCGAAAGAATCAGCAGCGTGATCACACCCCGCAGGTTGAGGTAGGCCAGCAGTTCATGCATCTGCAGCAGCAGGAACTTGCCGCCCGGCATGGCCTGCAGATAAGCGTTCATGCTGTCGATGACCACCATTCGCGCTTCGTCTTCCTCGACCGCCGCCCGCACCGCATGCGCGAACTGCCCGGGCGAAAGCTCGGCCGGGTCGAGGGCTCGGATCAGCAGGTGGCCCGAGGCGATGAAGGGGTCGATGTCCAGGCCCAGGGCCTTGCAGCGCATTCGCAGGGTGCCCATGCCCTCGTCGAACAGGTAATACGCGACCTTGTGGCCGCGCCGCATGGCATGCACCGCACAGCTGATGGCGGTGGTCGTCTTGCCGGTGCCGGCGGGGCCCGTCAGCAGCACATTGCTGCCCGGCACCAGGCCGCCGCCCAGAAGTTCGTCCAGCGCGGCCGTGCCGGTCGAGACGAAATTTTTGTCGAATGTCCGACCGTGCTCGTTGGCGATCAGCCTTGGAAACACCTGCAGGCCGCCGCGGGCCAGGTTGAAGTCGTGTTCGCCTTCGCGGAACTTGACTCCACGCAGCTTGACGACCCGCAGGCGGCGTTTGTCCGGGCCGTAGTCATTGGGGTTCTGTTCGAGGTTGATCACGCCGTGCGCGATGCTGTGCAACTGCACGTCGCCCAGCGCGCCCGACTTGTCGTCCAGCATCAGCACGGTGCAGCCACGGTTGGCGAAGAAACGCTTCAACGCCAGTATCTGCCGGCGATAGCGCAGCGGACTCTGCGCCAACAGGCGCATTTCGGAGAGGCTGTCGAACACCACGCGGGTGGGTTGCAGCCGCTGCACCATGTCGATGACGTCGCGGGTGGTTTCGCCCAGTTCGAATTCGGACGGGTGCAGGATGCTCTGCTCTGCTTCCTCGCTCAGGCCTTCGTCGCCGACGAGGTCGTAGACGTCGATTCCGTCCAGGTTCCAGCCGTGGGACGCGGCCACCAGGTGTAGTTCGGCGCTGGTTTCCGACAAGGTGATGTACAGGCCGCGCTCGCCCGCGTCGCGTCCCTGCAGCAGGAATTGCAGACCCAGCGTCGTTTTCCCGGAGCCGGGCGTTCCTTCGACCAGGTACAGGTGATGGGGCGGAAAACCGCCGGCCAGGATGTCGTCCAGGCCGGTGATGCCGGTGGATGCGCGCGTTTCGGTAGACACGGTGGTTGGGGTGCTTCAAAGGCACGCAGGAATGACGTGATCTCCGAAGTTTCCCGGTTTTGCCGTGTTCACCGGGCCGTCCGCGCCCTTCATGTCAGGACGGACCATCGCTCACCGGGCTGTCGGATAGACGCCCGGTCAGGCGACTTCGTTCGAGACGCGGTAGCGCTCGGCAGGCAGGCGCACCGACAGCTGCGGGGCCAGCGCCAGGCGGGCCGTGTCCATCCGGCTCCAGCCTTCGAGCGATGCCAGTGGAGGGATGGTCACCGTTTCCCCCATGTCCAGGCCGGCCAGCGCGGCGTCCACCAGATCGCCGACTTCCATCAACATCTCGGCCGGCAGGGCATCGACAGAGGCACCCGAACGGTCCCAGATCTCGGTGCGGGTCGCGCCCGGCAGCACCGCTTGCACCCGCACGCCCAGCGGGGCGAGCTGTTGCTGCATCGAAAGGCTGAGATTCAGCACATAGGCCTTGGTGCCGCTGTAGGTGCCGCTGAACATCTCGGGCGCCAGCGCCAGCACCGATGCGACGTTGATGATGGTGCCGGTTCCGCGCGCCGAGAACGCCTTGGCGGCTGCTGCCGCCAGGCGGGTCGGCGCGGTGACGTTGAGGCTGATCATGGTTTCGACCGCATCGATGTCGGCATCGACCAGGCTGCCGTTGACCGCCATGCCGGCGTTGTTGAGCAGGAGGCTGATGCCGGCGTCGTCACGCAGCGCATGTTCCACCCGCAGGCGGTCGGCGGGCAGTGTGAGATCGGCGGCCAGCACGGTGGCGCGCACGCCGGTCTCGGCGGACAGGCGTTCGGCCAGCGCGGCAAGGCGATTCTGGTCGCGGGCTACCAGCAGCAGGTCGTAGCCACGCCGCGCCAGGCGCTCGGCGTAGGTGGCGCCGATGCCGGACGAGGCACCGGTGATGAGGGCGGTTCCGAGGGAACAAGAACGTGGGGCGGTCATAGTGCAACTCCGGTTGAACGATTTTTAGATGACGATCATCATGATTGAATTATATGACGACCATCATTTAAAATGGCAAGAAGAAATTTCTGGAGGTCGCCATGAAGGTCAGCAAACAGCAGATGGCGCTCAACCGCGAACGCATCCTGGACACCGCCGCAACGCTGTTCCGCGAGCGCGGTTTCGACGGTATCGGCGTGGCCGACCTGATGGAAAAGGCGGGCCTGACGCACGGCGGTTTTTATGGTCACTTCGCGTCGAAGGAAGCGCTGATGGCCGAAGCCTCGACACGGGCCGGCGCGCAGGCCGAGGGCCTGTGGGAAGGCGCCAGGCAAGGCGGGACGCAAGCGCCCGCCGCATTGAGGGCCGCGTTTGCCGACTACTACCTGTCGGCAGGCCACCGGGCTGAGCCGGGGCAGGGTTGTGTGGTGGCCGCGCTGGGCGCCGATGCGGCCCGGCAGGGCGGGCCGGTGCGCGAGGCCTTCACCCGGTTCATCCGCTCGGCAGCCGAACGCATTGCAGCGATCAGCCCGGGCCGAAGCGCCGCAGCGCGCCGCAGCCGGGCACTGGCCGACTATTCGCAGATGGTGGGAGCCATGGTGCTGGCGAGGGCGGTGGACGACACCGCACTTTCCGACGAGATCCTGGCCGCCGCGCGCGAGCGGCTGGGCCTGGATTCGAAAGGAACCGACTGAGCGGTGGTCAGGCCGTCAGGCGTTCCAGGGCTTCGCTGTACTTGGCAGCGGTTTTCTCGATCACGTCCTGCGGCAGGCGCGGCGCCGGCGGGGTCTTGTCCCAGGGCTTGCCGTGCACCCGGGCGGCTTCGAGCCAGTCGCGCACGAACTGCTTGTCGTAGCTCGGCGGATTGGTGCCGGCGGCGTAGGCGGCTTCGTAGCCTTCCTGAGGCCAGTAACGCGAAGAATCGGGTGTCAGCACTTCGTCCATCAGCACCAGCTTGCCTTCCTTGTCGAGACCGAACTCGAACTTGGTGTCGGCAATGATCATGCCCTTCTCGGCGGCTATTTCCGCAGCGGCCTTGTACAGGGCGATGCTGGTGTCCCGGATCTGCGCGGCAAGCTCTTCACCCACGACGTTGACCACCTGCTGGTAGTCGATGTTCTCGTCGTGCTCGCCAACCGCCGCCTTGGCGGCCGGCGTGAAGATCGGCTCGGGCAGCTTGCTGGCATTGCGCAGGCCAGCGGGCAGCGGCACGCCGCAAACCGCCTGGTTCTGCTGGTATTCCGCCCAGCCGCTGCCGGCCAGGTAACCGCGCACCACGGCTTCGACCGGCACCGGCTTCAGGCGCTGGACCAGCATGGAACGGTTGCGCACCTGCGGAATCTCAGCGGCGCTGACCACGCTCTCCGGTGCTTCGCCGGTCAGATGGTTGGGGCAGATGTGGCCGAGCTTGTCGAACCAGAAGAGCGCCATCTGCGTGAGCAGCGCACCCTTGCCGGGAATCGGCTCGCCCAGGATCACGTCGAAGGCGGAGATGCGGTCGCTGGCGACCATCAGGATGCGGTCGTCGCCGACGGCGTAGTTGTCGCGCACCTTGCCGCGGGCGAGCAGCGGAAGCGACGTAAGGGCGGAGGTGTGGAGTGCGTCGGCGGTCATTACGGAGGAAACCTGAATGAAAAAAGCCCGCTGCGAAGAAGCAACGGGCTGTCGATTATCGCGACTGCGACAGAAGACGGTGCATCAGACGATGACCGGATCCAGCACGCCCTGGGCGTATTTGCCGGCGACGACCTGCAGCGAGTCGCCCTTGATCTTGGCGCCCTGGCCTTCGCAGCCGAATTCGATGTAGCGCTGCTTGCACACCAGCTTGGCGGCTTCGCGGGCTGGCTTGAGCCATTCGCGGGCATCGAACTTCTCGGGGTTCTCGAACATGAACTTGCGCACCGCGCCGGTCATGGCCAGGCGGATGTCGGTGTCGATGTTGATCTTGCGGACGCCGAACTTGATGGCTTCCTGGATTTCCTCGACCGGAACGCCGTAGGTTTCCTTGATCTGGCCGCCGTACTGGCGAATGATCGCCAGCAGCTCTTGCGGCACGGAAGAGGAACCGTGCATCACCAGGTGGGTGTTGGGGATGCGGGCGTGGATTTCCTTGATGCGGTCGATCGCCAGGATGTCGCCGGTGGGCTTGCGGGTGAACTTGAACGGGCCGTGGCTGGTGCCGATGGCGATGGCCAGCGCGTCGATGCGGGTGCGCTTGGCGAAGTCGGCGGCCTGCTCGGGGTTGGTCAGCAGCTGCTCGCGGGTCATGACGGCATCGGTGCCGTGGCCGTCTTCCTTGTCGCCGCGCATGGTTTCGAGCGAGCCCAGGCAGCCCAGTTCGCCTTCGACGGTGACGCCGACGCGGTGGGCCATGTCGACGACCTTCTTGGTCACTTCGACGTTGTATTCGTAGCTGGCAATGGTCTTGCCGTCGGCTTCGAGGGAGCCGTCCATCATCACGGACGAGAAGCCCAGGTCGATGGCGCCCTGGCAGACGCCGGGGTTCTGGCCGTGGTCCTGGTGCATGACCAGCGGGATGTCCGGGTAGCTTTCGACGGCAGCCTGGATCAGGTGCTTGATGAAACCTTCGCCGGCATATTTGCGGGCGCCGGCGCTGGCCTGCAGGATCACGGGAGCGCCGGTTTCCTTGGCCGCTTCCATGACTGCCTGGACTTGTTCCAGGTTGTTGACGTTGAAGGCCGGGATGCCGTAGCCGTTAGCGGCTGCGTGGTCCAGCAGTTCGCGCATCGAGACGAGAGCCATGGGTGGATTCCGAATGAAGGTGGGAAGAAAAATGCGTGGGATACAGCCGATGTAATCGGCTGGTAACTCGCAATTTTAGCCAACACCTGCACGCTGGCGATCACTAGTTTTATCTCGCCGTTACAGGCTCCAGGCCGAGGAACCGCAACACATCGCGGCGGACGGGTGCCAGCCAGCGTAACGGCGTGCCAAGGCTGCCCACGAGCGTGGCGTGGCTGACTCGCGGATAACGCCGAAAACTCACGTCGACGCCGACCTGCTGCAACCGGGCCGCCATGGCGGCGCTGTTGCGTTCGGGGTTGACGGTTTGGTCCTTCTCCGCCGCCAGCAAAAGTGCCGGTGGTGACGTGGACGTGACATGGGCCAGGGGCTGCGAATCCGCCGGAGTGCCCGGCCAATTGAAGGCAGCCTGGGTCATGGGTTCGCTGATGGGCAGAAAGTCGTAAGGCCCGGCCATGCCGATCCACGACGACACCTGCGACTGCGAAACGCCGACACCGCCAAGCCAGCGCGGGTCGAGCGCCAGCATCGCCGCGTTGTAGCCGCCGGCGCTGTGGCCCATCAACACCAGGCGTTGTGGATCCGCGCCGTACATGTCGGCATGGTCGAGCGCCCACTTCACGGCCCGGGCGGAGTCTTGCAGAAACGTCGGGTAGCGCACCGCCGGGCTGAGCCGGTAATCGGGAACGACGACCACCGCGCCTGCGCTGGCCAGGGCCTCACCCACAAAACGGTAGTCGCCGCGCTCGCCGTTCGTCCAGTTGCCGCCGTAGAAGAAAACCACCAGCGGCGGTTTGGCGGCGCCCGGGGCGGAATCCTGGAGGGGCCGGTAGACGTCGAGGCGCTGGCGGGCGTCTTCACCGTAAGGCAGGGCTGCGTCCAGCCGGTAGTCCCGGTCGGACACCAGCGCGTCCAGGGTCTGCACGCCCGAACAACCCGACAGAAAAGCCGCGGCGCCGGCCAGGAGCCCACGGCGTGGCAACGAGGTGAAACAGGCGCCGGATGCGGCTGCGGATCGGGATGGCTGGCAGGTCATGTCGTGGGTACGCACTAGGTTCGTTGTTGGATGCGGTTGTCACCCAAATTGGGGATAACCAACGAATCGTGGCGTGCAACACATCAACCAGCGGTAGGAAATACACCAAGAATATTAAAGACATGTTCTTACAAGCTGGCAGATTTATTACCAAAAATGCAAGTACTCGCATACCTGATTAATTCACATAATTCGTTCAGATTTTGTGCAAGAACCATTCCGCCGTCGCGAATCGATTAATGCCGGCCAACGAATTTTCAATATGGAGGTATTAACATGAACAAACTACTGATCCCTGTTCTGCTGGCCTTGTCAGGTGCACCACTGGGAGCGAATGCCGCCACACTGGATATCACGACATTCACACTTGCAACCGGCATCAATTCGCCGAGCGTCGTCACCCCCACTCTGGCCACCCTCCTCGGCAGCTCGTCCGTCACCGCCCAGGTGAACGGCCTGTCTTCATTCGAATGGAAGTTCACGGCCGGCGATATCTACGCCCAGATCATCAACGATTATTCATACCTGACCACCTCGGTCGGCACGGTCCAGCTTTCGGATATCCAGACGGTCGGCAGTTTTGGAACTTCCGGCTGGATCAATTATGTTTTTGCAACGCCCTACAGCGGCAGCATTACCGTCGGTGTTCAAAATGCCTTAGACGACGAAACGGCATCCGAATTGCAGCTACGGAACTTCATGACCGCTCCACCGGTGCCGGAGCCGGAAACCTACGCAATGCTGCTGACCGGAATGGGTTTGATCGGGGCCGTCGCGCGCCGCCGTCGACAACGTTTCGCAACGATTTGACACAAAGGGAAAACCCCTGCGCGGCTGTTCACCGGCTGACGCAGTGCAACATGGCGGGTTATCGGCACCAACCCAAAGGACCCGGCCCATGCCCTTGCGCAAGCCCCTGCGTAGCTTCCTCCTGCTGACCAGCGCCGCCGCAGCCGCATGCGCCGCGCACGCCCAGGTGACCCTCAAACCGGACGGCAAGTGGCGCTACCTGCTGACGGCCGGCGCCAACGCGACGGCGGGCAACAGCGACACCACCCAGTTCAATGCCACCGGCGAAGCGGCCCGGGTATCGGATCACGACAAACTCACGTTTCGCGGCCAGGGCAACTACGGCAAGGTGAACGGCGTCACGGCCACACAGCGTTACCTGCTGGGCACTCAGTACAACCGCGACATCTCCAGGCACAGCTTCTATTTCGGCTCGGGCGACTTCCTGCGCGACAGGCCGTCCAACATCGCCCATCGTTATTCACTGGCGGGCGGCGTGGGCCGCCACATGATCCGCAGCGATGACCTGACATTCGATATTTCAGCCGGCTTGGGCTACACGCAGGACAGCTACGTCACCCCTGTCAGCGTGCTGGGCCAGACCCGTGGCGAATACGGCCGTACCGAGCTGGTGCTGGCCGAGGAATCCAGTCACCAGCTCACCAGCACCACCAAGCTGCGCCAGAAGTTCACCGCGTACCCGAACCTTACAGATACCGGCGCATACCGGGCCCTGCTCGACGCCGGCATTTCGGTGGCCATGACCAACACGCTGAGCCTGACGGCCGGCGTCAACTACCGTTATGACAGCGACCCCGGCGTGGGCCTGAAAAAAGGCGACGCTTCGTTCGTCACCGGCGTTTCACTGCGCTTCGACTAGGTTTGGCCCGGCAGGTCAGCGCTCGACTATCCGGCGGGCGATGGCCGGTGGGCTGCCGCCGACGTGGAACGCCAGCTTGCGGTCGCGCAGGGCGACATCCGACGCGGTGACCCGGTCGAAACGACGCAGGTGTTCGGTCCAGGACTCGTCGGTCACCTGCTCGTAATACAGGCGGGGATCGACCACGTCGCGCTGCAGATGCCATTCGAGTGCGCCCTGGCGCAGCCTGCTTCGGCGGCTCTCCTGCATTACCTCGCGAAATTCGGCTGCCCGTTCGGGGTCGATGATGTATTCGATGGTCACCTGGATGCGGCCCGCCTCCGGCGCGATCTCCACCACCGGCACCTTGAAGGCGCGCGACGGCGTCAGGTCTTCGATCAGGCTGCGGTCGGGCAGGAAACGTTGAACACCCAGCATCACCAGCACACCGCTCACACCCGCGATCGACAGCCCGATGTGCAGGCTGGCGACGCTGGCCACCTGGCCCCAGAGCGCCGCGCCGACGGCGGTGGCGCCCATGATGGCCATCTGGCAGATGGCCATGCCGCGGGCGCGCACCCAGTCGGGAAGTGCGAACTGGGCCGACGTGGTGAGCGAATTGGCGGCGCACAGCCAGGCACCGCCGCCGACCATCATGCAAGGCACCGCCAGGTAGATATTGGGCGCGAAGGCCACGCCGATGGTGGCCAGCGAGGTCAGCACCGTGCCGCCCAGCACGATCTCGTCGCGCCCCAGCTTGCGGCGCAGCCGTGGCTGAACCGCCAGGATGCCGAAGATGGCGCCGATGCCCATCGAGGCCAGCAGCGCGGTGAAGGTGCCGGCGTCGCCCCCGGGCAAGGCGCGCGCCACCAGGGGCAGCATGGCCAGCAGCGCGGTCGAATGCAGGAAGAAGCAGGCAACCCGGATGAGCACCGCCCGCATGCGGGGCGACTGCACCACGAACTGCAGGCCCACCCGAATCGCACTGCCCAGGCGTTCGCGGCCGAGCGGGCTGATGATGTGTTCACGTTTCCAGCGGGTGATGACCACCGCGGCAGCCGCCGACAGGACCGCGTTGAGCACGAAAACCCAGTGCGTGCCGGCCCCGGCGATCAGCGTGCCGGCCACCAGCGGGCCGATGATCCGCGATGCATTCATGGCCACGCCGTTGAGCCCCATGGCCGCCGGCAGCTGGGCGCGCGGCACCAGTTCGGGAACGATCGCCGAGAAAACCGGCCACCGCATCGCGAGGCCGACACCGTTCAGGAAGGTCAGGCCCAGCAGCAGTCCCGGGCCGATCACGTCGGACAGCACCGCCACGCACAGCAGCGCCGCCACTGCCGAAACCCATATCTGGGTGACGATGAAATAACGCCTGCGGTCGAGGATGTCCGCGAAGGCGCCGCTGGGCAGTCCCAGCAGGAACACCGGCAAGGTGGACGCCGACTGCACCAGTGCGACCATCACCGGCGAGGTGGTCAGCGATGTCATCAGCCAGGCGGCCGCCACGTCGTTCATCCACATACAGGTGTTGGCCACCATCCACGTGACCCACAACATGCGGAAAACCGGGGAACGCAAAGGCGCGAGTGGCGAAAGCGTTTCGATTACGGGTGGGGCGGAAATACCGGCCGGCGCAGCGTCTGGACCGGCATTGGAGTTCTGGGGCATCGTGACATTGTCCACGGACACGCGTTCTCGGTTAACTCACTGACACAACACTGCTGAAAGCTGAGCGACAGCTTCGAACTGCTCTGCTATCCTACCTTTGCATACATTTAGTCTGCCGAAGTTACAACTTACGTACCTGATGGTTAAAACCGTGGAATCTGCCGTCGTCGAATACTTTGCCGAGCTTCAATGTTCGCGGCAATGGAAAGGCTTTTTGCGAGCCCTTGCTGAAGAGTTTTCACAGCAGCTTCCCGAGGCTGACCTGCAGGTTTTGATGCGTCGGCTGGGTTCCCGTCTTGCACATGCCAACCCGCTGCCCGCCTGCCAGACGCTGGATGAACTCCAGCTGGCGATGGGCCGGGTGTGGGTTTCGCAGGATTGGGGTTGGGTGGCGCTGGCCGAAGTGAACGGCGGCCTGCGGATCTCTCATTTCTGTGCGCCCCTGTTCAATGCGCTCGGCCCGTCGTCGACCGCCTGGGCACCGGCCTTCCTCGAAGGCGTCTACCAGGCGTGGTTCGAGCAATCCCACGCCGCCGGACTCGTGGTGCGCCGTGTGACCGGCCCCGATGCGGCCGGTTCGATCGAATTACGCCTGGAGGCTGCATGACCCGTGCCGTCGTCCGGTCCCTGGAGATTCCCCGATGAGTTCTGACGATATTGCCAACCTGTTCCGGCAGTTTGGCGGCGCTGCCGACAGCTACAAGGAACTCGGGCGGGACAACGTGGTTCGCCAGTCGCGCGAACGCTGGCCCCTGCTGGCGAACGTGCGCGCTGAAGACGCGGCAAGGCGGATCGAATCGGTGCGTGCCGGTGAAGGACACCGGCACGACGGCCCGGCACCGCTGGTGTTCGACGAATCTGCCGCCGAGCGTGCCGCAATCGACGCACGGACACGGGTGACGCCACCGGCCGGCCGGGTCGAACCCGAGCTGCGGCCGGAGACCTTCGTGGAAGTCGCCTCCGAGGCGCCGGAACCCCGCCCGGCGCCCATCCATGCTCGTGCCCCGACATTCCCGTCCAAGGCGGCTGCAGCGCGTGCGGCGACGCCTGCCGCCGTGCCCGCACCCGCCGGCACCGAACTCCAGGGCCTGTTTTCACGCATCGCCCGTCAGCCGGAGCCGACCGCCGCGGTGGCCGACCCTGAAGTCTCCCTGCTCAGAAGACTGCTCAAGCCGTGAAGATTCTGGCGATCGCGTCGGCCAAGGGTGGTGTCGGAAAGACCACTGTCACCGCTAACCTGGCGGCGGCGTTGTCGCTTGCCGGCTATCCGGTGCTGGCGGCAGACCTGGATCCGCAAAACGCGCTGCGCCTGCATTTCAGCCTGCCCGCCGGAGAACTCGACGGACTTTCGCGCGCGACCCTCGCGGGTACGCCCTGGCGCGCCAGCTGCGAGCGCAGCGACCGCGGTGTCGCGGTGCTGCCCTACGGCGTCATCAACGAAGACGACCGTCTGCTGTTCGAACAGCACCTGGCCGCCCACCCCGACTGGCTGGCCGAGCATCTGGCCAGCCTGGGCATGGTGCAACGCGCCATCGTCCTGATCGACACACCGCCCGGCCCGTCCATCTACCTGCGCCAGGCCCTGGCTGCCGCCGACATGGCGCTGCTGGTGACCCTGCCGGACGCAGCCTCGTACTCGGCCCTGCCGATGATGGAAAACCTCATCGCCAGCCATACCGGCAACCGCACCGATTTCGCCGGCCACCTGCACCTCATCAACCAGAGCGACGCAGCGCGGCGGCTGACCGCCGACGTGGCGCAGGTGATGCGGGGCCAGTTCGGTGAACGTTTCGTGGGCAGCGTGCACCGCGACCAGGCGGTCGCCGAGGCACTGGCCTATGACCAGAACATCTTTGAATACGCACGCGACAGCCAGGCCGCGGCAGACCTGATGGAAATCGCCCAGACCGTGCTGGCACGGCTCGAAGCAGGAGCACTCGCAGAATGACAAGCCAGGACAATTTCCAGGTACCCCAGCGCAGCCTTCGACAGCGCCTGCGCACCAGCATGATCGAGATCGTCGATCTTGATCTCTGGCGCCATCCCATCGCACGCATCGTCGCCCTTCTGGTGGGCATCGGGCTGTTCGTGCTGGTGTTCACCGTGCCGCTCGACTTCTGGGGCCAGGTCATCTTCGCGGTGATCAGCTTCATCGTCGCGCTGATGCTGCGCCGGGTGCCCGGCCGGCTGCCCACGCTGACCATGATCGTGTTCTCGCTCACCGCGTCGATGCGCTACATCTACTGGCGCATCACCGAGACCACCGGTTTCGAAGGCTTCGTGGACACCTTCTTCGGCACCGGCCTGGTGCTGGCCGAGCTCTATGCGCTCACCGTGCTGCTGCTGGGTTATTTCCAGACCGCCTGGCCGCTGGAACGCAAGCCGCTGCCGATGCCGTCGGACACCGACGTCTGGCCGACGGTCGACATCCTCATCCCCACCTACAACGAGCCGCTCGAAGTGGTGCGCCAGACCGTCTACACCGCCATGGGCATGGACTGGCCGGGCGACAAGCTCAAGGTGTTCGTGCTGGACGACGGCCGCCGTGAAGAATTCCGGCTTTTCTGCGAAGAAGTCGGCGTGGGCTACATCACCCGCGACAACAACCGCCACGCCAAGGCCGGCAACATCAACGCCGCGCTGGAGATCACCAACGGCGAACTGGTCGGCATCTTCGACTGCGACCACGTGCCCACCCGGTCTTTCCTGCAGGTCTGCATGGGCTGGTTCCTGAAGGACAAGAACCTGGCGATGCTGCAGACGCCGCATTTCTTCTTCTCGCCCGATCCGTTCGAGAAGAACCTGCAGACCTTCCGCGCCATCCCCAACGAAGGCGAGCTGTTCTACGGCCTGGTGCAGGACGGCAACGACCTCTGGAACGCGACCTTCTTCTGCGGCTCCTGCGCGCTGATCCGCCGCGAACCGCTGATGGCCATCGGCGGCATGGCCACCGAGACGGTGACCGAAGACGCCCACACCGCGCTCAAGATGAACCGCCTGGGCTGGAACACCGCCTATCTGGCGATTCCGCAGGCCGCCGGCCTGGCCACCGAATCGCTGGCCGGCCACGTCGGCCAGCGCATCCGCTGGGCGCGCGGCATGGCGCAGATCTGCCGCATCGACAACCCGCTGCTGGGCCCCGGCCTGAAGCTGGGCCAGCGCCTGTGCTACCTCAACGCGATGCTGCACTTCTTCTATGGCGCACCGCGGCTGATCTTCATGACCGCGCCGCTGGCCTACCTGTTCTTCAGTGCACAGGTGTTCCAGGCCAGCGCGCTGATGATCGCGGCCTTCGCGCTGCCTCACCTCTTGCATGCCGGCATCACCAACTCGCGCATGCAGGGCCGGTTCCGCCATTCGTTCTGGAACGAGGTCTACGAATCGGTGCTGGCCTGGTACATCCTGCGGCCAACCATCACGGCCTTCATCAACCCGCGCCTTGGCAAGTTCAACGTGACGTCCAAGGGCGGCGTGGTGGACCATTCGTATTTCGACTGGAACATCGCCCGGCCCTACGTGATCCTGGTGCTGGCCAGCCTGATCGGCATCGTCGTCGGTACCTGGCGGGTGTTCACCGGCGAATTCCAGGCCGAGCAATACACCACGCTGGGCATCAACCTGATCTGGACGCTCTACAACATCGTCATGCTCAGCGCCGCCATCGCGGTGGCGTCCGAAAGCCGTCAGGTGCGCAAGACGCCGCGGGTGGTCGCCTCCTTGCGCGCCTCGGTATCGCTGCCCGACGGCCGGGTCATCGCCTGCCGCACGGAAGACTTCTCGCAGACCGGCGTGGGCCTTGCGCTCAACTCCGAGATCAACGTGCCGCTGGGCGAAAAAATCTATATCTCGATCTACCGCGACCAGGACGAAGCATCGTTCCCGGCCGAGGTGGTGTTCCGCCGCGGCAACAAGCTCGGCGTGCATTTCGAGGAACTCACGACCATCCAGCAGGTGGCGCTGGCGCAGATGACCTTTGCGCGCGCCGACCTCTGGGCCCAGAACTGGGGACGCGGTGAACGCGACACCCCGCTCAAGGCTTTCGGTGGCGTCATGCGGATCGGTTTCCGCGGTTTTGGCATCTTTTTTATCAACGCCTGGCGCATGGTGCGAGTCACTAAGACCGCAGCGCCCGCAGGCTCAACTTTGAAGACGGGGGATTGATGGGTCCGACAACAGCAACAACGCCTCGCGTGCGAACGGCTCTGGTCCGTGGCGTACTCCCCGCGGCTATCGCGCTGGCACTCGGCACCGCGGTGCTCCTGCCTGCGCAAGACGCCCACGCCAAGACCGCCCGCAAGGCCGAAAAGGCGCAAAAGGCAGAAAGCTCGCAGCCGACCGATGCGTCGACCAGCGCCGGTGCCGGCAGCTCCAACGACATTTCGACCTCGCCGGCAGGCGTGGTCGGCCGTCCGACGGTGAACCCGCCCGCGCCTCCGGGTACGCAGCGCACCTACGCCGTTTCGCTGAAGCAGCTGGGCGCGGGTTATCCGCTGCAGCTGCGCGGCGTGCAGGGCCTCGGCGGCGTGCCTTTCAGCGTGCGCGCGGACGAAGTCGTCGTGTCGGCCAAGCTGAAGCTGAAATACGCCTACTCGCCAGCACTGCTGTCGAACATCTCGCACATCAACGTGCGGGTGAACCAGGAAGTCGCGCAGACCATCGCCGTGCCGCGCGAAAAGGCCGGCACCGACCTGGAGACCGAAGTCAACATCCCGGTGCGGATGATCACCGACTTCAACCGGCTCGACCTGGAGCTGATCGGCCACTACACCCTGGACTGCGAAGACCCGACGCACACCAGCCTGTGGGCCAGCATCGCCAACCAGAGCGTTCTGGAACTCACCGTGGCGCCCATCGCGCTGCCGGACGACCTGAACCTGCTGCCGGCACCGTTCTTCGACCGCCGCGACGTGCGCGGCCTGAAGCTGCCTTTCGTGTTCGTCGGCAATGCCGAACCCGCCACGCTGGAAGCCGCAGGCGCCGTCTCCTCGTGGTTCGGTTCGCTGGCCGGCTACCGCACCGCCAAGTTCCCGGCCCTGACGGACGGCATTCCCGAAAAGGGCGCCGCCGTGGTCTTCATGACCGGCAACACCGGCATCCCCGGCGTCGAACTGCCGGTGCCCACCGGCCCGGCCGTGGCCATGGTCACCAACCCGCGCGACCCGGTTTCCAAGCTGCTGGTCGTGATGGGCCGCAACGCCGCCGACCTGAAGGTGGCCGCCAACGTGCTGGCAGTCGGTGGCAACACGCTGTCGGGCCGCGTGGCCCAGGTGCAGCCGCTGAAGGATGTCGCGCCCCGCAAGCCTTACGACGCGCCGTCGTGGCTGCGCAGCGATCGCCCGGTTCGTTTCGGTGAAATCGCCGACCAGCGCAGCCTGAACGTCTCGGGCTACACCCCCGACCTGGTCCGCCTGGACTTCCGCGTGCCGCCAGACCTGTTCGGCTGGCGCGAGAAGGGCCTGCCGGTCGACCTGCGCTACCGCTATACGCCGCGCCCGACCACCGACAAGTCGTCGCTGAACATCAACGTCAACGAGCAGTTCCTGCGGTCGTACCCGCTGCTGGCGGTCGAAAGGGGCGTGCCGGCCGCATTGAGCGCGCTGCTGCCCTCGACCGAGGACGGCACCGTGATGGCGCGTGAACAACTGCGCGTGCCGATGTTCATGCTGCCCTCGCAGTCGCAGCTTCAGTTCCACTACTACTACGACTACATCAAGCAGGGCTTCTGCAAGGACGTGATGCTGGACAACGTCAAGGGCGGCATCGATGCCGACTCGACCGTCGACATCTCGGGCTTCTCGCACTACCTGGCCATGCCCGACCTGGCAGCCTTCGGCAACGCCGGTTTCCCGTTCACCCGCCTGGCCGACCTGTCCGAAACCGCCGTGGTGCTGCCTGACAACGCCGCTGCCGCCGACCTGACCGCCTACCTCGACGTGATGGGCCTGATGGGCCGCTCCAGCGGCTACCCGGCCACCGCCGTCACCGTGGCACGCGCTGCGGGTGTCGACACGCTGGGCGCCAAGGACCTGCTGGTGTTCGCATCCGGCGCCAACCAGCCGCTGCTGCAGAAGTGGGCCGACAAGATCCCGTCGGCCATCACCCCGGCTGCCCGCACCTTCCCGATGTCCGACATGGGCCACCGGTTCCTGGACTGGTGGGACCAGAAGCACCGCCTGCACCCGGAAAACCGTCGCGAGGAAGTCAAGTTCGTCAGCGATGGTTCCGAAGGCGTGATCTCCGGCTTCGAGTCGCCGCTGAGCGGTGGCCGCAGCGTGGTGCTGATCTCGGCCAGCAGCCCGGAAAGCCTGGGCACCACCGTCGACGCGCTGATGGATCCGGACCTGGTGAAGCATGTGCAGGGCAGCGTCGCCGCCGTGCGTGGCGACCAGGTCGCCAGCCTGGTGGCCGAGCAGACCTACCACGTCGGTCGCCTGAACCCGCTGACCTCGGTGCAGTACTTCCTCGCCAACAATCCGCTGATGTTGGTGCTGGTCGGCCTGCTGAGCGCGGCGCTGCTGGCGATCGTGATCTACGTGGTGCTGCGCGCCCGGGCCCGTAACCGCCTGGTGTCCTGACACCACGACGCGACCCGCCGTGTTCCAGCAACGCGGCGGGTTGTCTTTTTTTCAGCGTCTCTTGCGAGAAGCCAATGCATCCACCCCGTAGCCGCACCTTCGTCCTGTGCCTGTTGAGCGCCCTGGCAGCGATGCCTGCGATGGCCGCGAACAAGCGCAACACGCAGCAGGCGAAAGAAGCCACCGCGCTGCTCGCCCGCCAACCTGTGACCGATGTCTCCGGCGACCCGCAGGAGGCCCGACGGGCACTTGAGCAGCGTGTGCTCGAACAGCCCGGCGACATGCGTTCGCGCCTGGCGCTGGCGCAGATGCTCGCGTCGCAGCAGGACACCCTGCGCAGCGGCATCGTGCAGCTGTCGCAGCTGGCGTCCGACCCGACCGTCGGTGGCGAAGCCATCGCCAGCTGGCGAGCGGCGCTGGGCTGGGCCCAACCCGAAGCCGGCGACATCGCCCTGTACCAGGCCTATCTGCGCCTGCGCCCGAAGGACACGGCGGTGCGCAAACGCCTGGAAGACATCCAGCGCAACATGCCGGCCGCCGCTGCTGCGCCGGGCACCGGCTACGCCTTGCCCGCCCGGGCTGCGGCGGTGGAGCCGACGCCCGCGCCCCTGACCGGCACCGCCTACCTGCCGGCTGCGGCGCTGCCGACCGGCACGCAGGCCATCGAGACGGTCGCGGCGACTCCTGCCGTACCCGCCGCGACGGTCACCGACATGGCGATCCCGGCCCCGGTGCTGGACCCGGCCTCCGCCGTCGACAACACCTCGACGCGTGCGTTCCTGCCGGCAGCCCCGGCAGCGCCCGCCAGCCGCGCGATGACGGCCGCATCTGCCACCGACTACACCTTTTCGCCGCGCGCCACGACCCCGCTCGTCGAAAGTCCCACGCAGGCCCAGCTGCGCAACCTGCAGATGGAGATCTCCGACATCCAGGCCCAGCGCGGCGCGCCCGAAGTCTCGGTCGGGGTGGTGGCACGTTCGCGTTCCGGCGAAAAAGGCACCAGTTCGCTGACCGACACCGAAGTGCCGATACGCCTGCGCATGGATCTCGGCGACGGCACCCTGACCGCGCACGTCACGCCGGTATCGCTGCATACCGGCACCATCGACACTTCTTTCAACAGCATCAGCCGCTTCGGCGGCGGCCCCGTGGTGGCCACCGCGCAGCCCGGTGCTTCGGCCGGAACCCAGAACCAGTCCGGCGTCGGCGTCGGCGTCGGCTACGAACAGGGCAACCTGGCGGTCGACATCGGCACCACGCCCATGGGTTTCCGCTACACCGACGTCAACGGCGGCGTGCGTTACCGCATGCCCGTGAACGAAGAGTTGAGCTTCACCATGAACCTGTCGCGCCGCGCGATGAACGACAGCGTGCTGTCGTTCGCCGGCGCCCGCGACGCCCGCACCGGCCAGGAATGGGGCGGTGTCTCGGCCAACGGCGGTCGACTGGACGCCACCTACGACCGCGGCACCTACGGTGTCTACGGCTATGCCGGCCTGGCACGACTGCTCGGACACAACGTCGCCGCCAATACGCGCGGCGAGTACGGCGCCGGCGTCTACTGGCGCCTGATCAGGCAGCCCGACACCACCCTGACCGCCGGCCTGGCCCTGAGCGGCATGGCCTTCGACAAGAACCTGGGCTACTACACCTTCGGCCAGGGCGGCTATTTCAGCCCGCAGCAGTTCGTGTCGCTCGGCATTCCGGTCGAATGGGCGCAACGCACCGGCCGCCTGTCGTACCAAGTCAAGGGCTCGCTGGGTGTGCAGCACCTGCGCCAGGACGCATCCGACTATTTCCCGACCGATGCAGGCCAGCAGGCCGCTGCCGCCACCACCTATGGCGCCCAGAGCAAGACCGGTCTCGGCTACGGCATATCCGCCGCGCTGGAATACCAGCTGGAGCCGCAGTGGTTCCTGGGTGGCCGCCTCGGCATCGACAACTCGCGTGACTACCGCCAGTACGCCGGCAGCCTGTATGTGCGCTACGCCTTCCGTCCGCATGAAGGTCCGCAGGTCATGCCGGTCAACCCGATTCGTTCTCCCTATGGGAGCTGACCGGTCGTGATGCGTCGTGACTGTCTTGCGCTGCTGTCTGCCGCCGCCACCGCGCCGGCCTGGGCAGCGCCTGACTGCACGGCGCCCTGGCCGCTGTGGAAGACGTTCGTCAGCTACTTCATGCAGGCGGACGGCCGGGTGCTGGACGCCAGCACGCCGCAGAAACACAGTTCGTCCGAAGGCCAGTCATACGGCATGTTCTTCGCGCTGATCGCCAACGACCGGCCCCGTTTCGACAGCCTGTGGCGCTGGACCGTCAGCAACCTGATGGGCGGCCAGGTGCAGGGCCGCCTGCCGGCCTGGTTCTGGGGGCTGGCACCGGACAACACCTGGCGGGTGCTGGACACCAACTCGGCCTCCGACGCCGACCTGTGGTTCACCTATTCGCTGCTCGAAGCCGCACGCCTCTGGAAAGAGCCTGCCTACGAACGCGACGCCCGCCTGCTGCTGGCCGAAATCGAGAAGCGCGAGATCGCCAACGTGCCCGGCCTGGGCCCGATGCTGCTGCCGGGCGAACTGGGTTTCGTCCACCACAACCCCGAACGCTGGACCTTCAACCCCAGCTACCAGCCCCCACCGGTGCTGCGCCGCCTGGTGTCCGCATCGCCGATGGGCCCGTGGGGCGCCGTGGCGCGCAACACCGCCACGCTGTACGAGAACATCACCCGGCCATCGGGCTTCGCGCCCGACTGGACCGCCTTCACGCTCGACGACAGCGGCAAGGGCAGCTTCGGCATCCATCCCGAAAAAAGCGACGTCGGCAGCTACGACGCGATCCGCACCTATCTGTGGGCCGGCATCACGCATCCGTCCGACGCCCTGTCGGCCCCACTGCGCTCGCAACTCGCCGGCCAGCTGAAGGCGACCGTTGCCAACGGCCAGCCGCCCGAATCCGTCACCGTCTCGACCGGCGTGCCGAAGGGCACCGGCTCCTTCGGTTTTTCCGCAGCCATGCTGCCCATGCTGCGCGCCGCCGGTGCAACCAAGGCGCTGGAAATCCAGCGCCAGCGGGTGGCCGACGGTCTCCAGCAAGCGCTGCTGCCGCAGAACGCACAGCAACGCCAGCCGCCGTACTACGACGTCGTGCTCTCGCTGTTCGGCCAGGGATGGCTGGATGGGCGCTATCAATTCACCCGATCCGGCGAACTCGAGCCGGCCTGGACAAAGCCATGCAGAGCCACACCCGTTCACTGATCGCCGCCGCCGCGGTTTCCCTGCTGATGTCCGCGCATGGCGTGGCGCTGGCCCAGGCCGCACCGCCGCAGCAATCGGACGCCGCCAAGTCGGCACTCGTCCAGCAGGGCCGCTACTGGCAGACCCGGCAGGCCGACCGCGCCGCCGAAGCCTGGAAGAAACTGCTTTCGATCGACAGCGGCAACGCCGAGGCACTGGCCGGTCTCGGCCGCCTGGCGGTCGCCGCCAAGAAGCCCGCGGAGGCACGCGGCTACCTCGAACGCCTGCGCGCCGCCCACCCGGACAGCCCTCTGGTGGCCACGCTGGAGATGGAAATCGACACCGGTTCGGGTGCCGGCCAGGCCGAGCTGGACGATGCCCGCCTGCTGGTGCGCCAGAAACGCATGGAAGACGCAGTCGCCAAGTACAAGGCCTTGTTCAAGGGCCGCGAACCGGCCGGCCCGCTGGCGGTGGAGTACTACTCGGTGCTGGGTTATGTCAGCGGCGGCCGCGACGAGGCGATCGCCGGCCTGCAACGCATCCTGAAGACATCGCCCAACGATGCCCAGGCCCGCACCAGCCTTGCAGGCCTGCGCCTGCTGACCGAGAAGACCCGGCTGGATGCCATGCGGGTCCTGCTGGCCGAATCCCGCAAGCCAGACGGCGGCGCCGCCGGCGAACAGTTGCGCCAGTCGATGGGCTGGCTGGGCTCGCCGCCACCCGCGGCCTACCAGCCGCTCTTCCGCGAGTACCTGGCGGCCAACCCGGACGACACCGAGCTGCGCGAACAACTGGCCGGCCGAGGCCCCAAGCTGCCCGGCCAGGGTGTTGCCGGCCGCAGCGGAACGGCGCGCAACGGGCAGAACGGCTTGCAGGCCGCCAACGTCCAGAAGAAACTGGCACCGGAAGCCCTGCATACCGCCGACGGATATGCGCTGGTACGCAACAACAAATACGCCGAGGCCGATGCAGAGTTCACCGAAGCCATCCGCATCAACCCGCGTTATGCCGACGCGGTGGGCGGCCTGGGCCTGTTGCGTTTCAAGCAGGAGCGCTTCTCGGAAGCCAAGACCCTGCTGAAGCGGGTGTATGACCTGGACGGCCAGGAAGGCTGGAAGATCCTGCTCGACACCGTGACCTACTGGGAACTGCTGGGCCAGGCCGAAGCGGCCCGCAGCGCGGGACGCTTCGAGGAGGCCGAGCGCATCATCAAGCAGGCGCTTTCGATCAAGCTCGAGGAAGAAGACACCAACGCCGAGAACCGCCTGGCCAGCCTCTACAACGACATGGACCGCCCGGCGGATGCCGAGCGCATCTATCGCAAGCTGCTGGCAAACGAACCCGACGACATGCAGGCGTTGAGCGGCCTGGTCGGCACCCTGTCGAAGACCGGCCGCCCGACGGAGGCGCTCGCCCTCATCGAGGACCTGTCGACCGAACAGCGCGAAGGGCTGGACGTGAACCGGCTGCGCGCCGAAGTCGCGCTGGCCGAAGGCCGGGCATTCGCGTCGCAGGGGCAGGATGCGAATGCCCGCGCCAAATTCCAGCAGGCGGTCGAGCTGCAACCCGACAACGGCTGGATGAACCTCGAACTCGCCCGCCTGGAACTGCGCGGCGGCGCGCGTGCCAGCGGCGACCAGCTGATGGGCTCCCTGCTGGAGCGCAAGCCGCGCGACGCCAACGTGCTCTACACCGCCGCCCTGTACCGGGGCGACGTGCGTGACTGGGCCGGCGTGCTGGAGCTGACGGAACGCATTCCACCCGCAGAACGCACCAAGGCCCACGCCACCCTGCAACGCGCAGCCGCCGTCCATGTACAGACCGACCAGGCACTGGCGCTGGCCCACGACGGCCGTCGGGCCGATGCCGACACGCTGCTGGCGCAGACGGCTGCGCGGGTGGGCGACGACGCCGACCTGCTGGGCATCGTGGCCCAGGGTCATGTCGACCTGGGCGATTTCGACCGTGCCCGCCAATTGCTGCGCGGCGCCATCGAGCGCTCGTCGCGCGACCCGGCCAACCTGGCGAACACCACCGCATTGCAGCTGCGCTACGGCGGCGTGCTGCTGGCCATCGAGGACGACCGCGGACTGGCCGATGTGCTGCGCCAGCTGCAGGCCCGTTCGCAGGCCAGCCCCCTGGTGGGCGACGACCTGACCCGTTTCCAGTCCCTGCGCACCGCCTATATCGGGCGTCAGGCCGAAGCGCTGCGCAAGCAGAAGCGGCTGGCCGAAGGCTACGAGGTGTTGCGGCCCGCGCTCGCCGCCGCGCCTCAGGATCCGGTGCTGCTCGGCGTGCTGGCCCGCATGTACGACGACGCCGGCCAGCGACAACGGGCGCGTGCCATCTACCGCGACATGCTCGCCCGCAATCCGGACGACGTGAACACCCTGGTGGGCGCAGCCGGCATGGCCACCCTGCAGGGCGACTATCGTGGCGCGGACCAACTGCTCACCCGGGCGGAAAGCCTGGCACCGAAAAATCCGGACGTGCTGGCCGGCCGCGGCCGCCTGCTGCGCGCCCAGGGCAAGCCGGGCCAGGCGGTGGCCTACCTGACCAAGGCATCCGAGGCGGTCAGGGCACGCGACCCGTCGCTGAACGCAGTGCCGCCAACGCGCAGCGGTCCGGCTGGCATGACCCCGACGTCTGCGGACAACCCTTTCGCCGGTTCGGCACGTTCGGTACGATCCACTGATACACCGGACACGCCCGGTTTCGGATTGCCCACTGCGCGCACCACGCGCTGAAACGAACTGAAGGACCCCCATGCTCGCGACACTTGCCGGACTCAGCATTCTCATCATCGGCGACAGCCACATGTCCAACGCCGGCTATCTGGTCGACAGCCTGCACGTTCCCCTGGTGCAGGCTGGCGCCAAGGTGCACAGCCTGGGCGTCTGCGGTTCGGTGCCCGGTGACTGGACCAAGGTCGTGCAGAGCCATTGCGGCGGCGCCGACCGCGTGAACGACGGTCCCATCACCTTCATCGGGTCGGCCGCTGCCACCGTGCCGGTCAAGGACGTGATCGCAAAGGAAAAGATCGACCTCATCATCGTGGTGCAGGGCGACACCATCGGGGGCTACAAACAATCGCCGTACCCGCGCGCCTGGGCTTACCAGCAGGTGTCGGCCCTGACCAAGGACATCGCGTCTTCGGGCGCCGCCTGCGCCTGGATCGGGCCGGCATGGGGCACCGAGGGCGGAAAGTTCGGCAAGACCTACGAAGGCGTGAAGACGGTCAACACCTTCCTGTCCAGCAACGTCGCGCCTTGCACCTACATCGACTCGACGACCTTCTCCAAGCCTGGCGCATGGCGCACGGTGGACGGCCAGCATTTCACCGACACCGGCTACAAGTACTGGGGCAACGCCATCGTCAAGGCCATCCAGGAAGCTCCCGACCTGAACAAGAAGAAATGAAAAAGCTCGCCCTGATCGCGCTGACCGCCGCCGGCTGCGCGGCCGCCCAGGCCGCCGGCACCGCTCTCTACGACACCGGCCCCGGGCAGGACGCCGCCTTCGTGCGGTTCGTCAACGCCACCGGGCAGCCTCTGGAAGTGGTTTCAGGCAAGGCCCGGCTGCCGCTGCCGCTGAGCGCGCCGGTTTCCGAATACCTGTCGGTAAAACCCGATACCGACATCGGTGGAAAACTCGAGGGCGGCGGCCAGACGGGCAAGGTCAGCGTCAAGACAAGACCCAGCGCCTTTTCCACCCTGGTGGCACTGCCGGGCGCGGGCGGCAAGGGTATCGCCACGATCGTGATCAGCGAATCGCCGGACGACTTCAACGGCCTCAAGTCGGCCATTGCCTTCTACAACTTCGACGCCGGCTGCAAGGCCGCCGGGCTGGAGACGGCCGGCAAGGCGGTTTCCGTCTTCAAGGGCGTGGCCGAAAAGACGGTGCAGCGGCGCATGGTGAACCCCATCGCCCTGGCCGTGCAGCCCACCTGCGAAGGCAAGCCGCGCGGCGCACCGGTCGACCTGGGCAACCTGCAGGCCGGTCAGCGCTACAGCCTGCTGCTGGTGCCGACCGCGCCGGGCGCCTCCAGACTCGTATTCACGGCCGACAGCATCGCCCGCTGAAGTGTCCGGGCAACGCGCTGCGCCAGCACCGGCCAGGCCGGTGCCGCCCTAACTCCACCTCTCGCCGCGGCACCGCCCCATTCCATGGTCTTTGCATCGCTCGAATTCCTGCTGCTGTTCTTCCCGCTGTTCCTGATCGCCTATGCGCTCACGCCGAACAGGCTGCGCAACGGCACGCTGCTGGCCGGCAGCTGGATCTTCTATGGCTGGTGGAGCCCGCCCTATCTGCTGATGCTGGTCGGCCTGACGGCGCTGACCTGGGGCGGAGGCCTGGCGATGGCCGCGACATCCGACAAACGCCGGCAACGCATCCAGCTCACCGTTCTGATCGTCGTCATGGCCGGCCTGCTGGGCTGGTTCAAGTACGCCAACATCGTCGTCGAGACTCTCAACACCGCGCTCGGCCGTGCCGGCGCCATGCCCGTCGCATGGCAGAAGGTGGTGCTGCCGATCGGCCTTTCGTTCATCGTGCTGCAGGCCATCTCTTACCTGGTCGACGTGTACCGCGGCACAGTGACGGCGCAGCGCAGTTTTGTCGCGTTCGCCGCCTACAAGGCCATGTTCGGCCAGCTCATCGCCGGGCCGATCATCCGTTACGACTGGGTCAAGAAGGAGATCGGCAACCGGCGTTTCGGCTGGGGCGGGTTTGGCGCGGGCGCCCGGCGTTTCATGGTCGGCATCAGCATGAAAGTGCTGGTGGCGGACACGCTGGCACCCATCGCGGACCTGGCCTTTTCGCAGGCGCGGCCCGGTTTCGCCGACGCCTGGATCGGCTGCGCCGCCTACACCCTGCAGCTGTTCTTCGACTTCGCCGGCTATAGCGCGATGGCCATCGGCATCGCGCTGATGCTGGGTTTCCACTTCCCCGAGAACTTCAACCATCCCTACCTGGCGCGCAGCATCCAGGACTTCTGGCGGCGCTGGCACCTGTCGCTGTCGAGCTGGATCCGCGACTACCTCTACATCCCGCTGGGTGGCAACCGGGTCGGCCCGGTGCGTACCTACGTCAACCTGCTGCTCACCATGGCCATCGCCGGCCTGTGGCACGGCGGTGACAGCTGGAACTACCTGCTCTGGGGCATCGCCCACGGCGCGGCCCTTTGCTGTGCCCGGGCCTACAGCGCGGGCGGGCGGCGCATGCCTGAAGTGCCGGCCCGGGTGCTGACCCTGCTCTTCGTGATGCTGGCCTGGACCCTGTTCCGCGCCCATGACTTCGACAGCGCGCTGAACATGCTGTCCGGCCAGTTCGGGCTGCACGGCGGATTCGAATTCGGCGACGCCATGCTGTCCGGCCTGCGCACCTCGCACCTGCTGGCGTTCGGGCTGGGCGTGGCCTGCGTGGTGTGGCCTGCACTGGCGCCGCAGCTGGCGGAGCGCGCCGGCCCGCGCCTGGCCGCCATCGGCGCACTGTGGCCGGTGCCGGCGTTCCTGCTGTCCTTCGCACTCATCGCCAGCCGCGGCGCGGTGCCCTTCCTGTACTTCCAGTTCTGAGGCAGTGCCACCATGACCGCACCGTCCGCCGCCAACGCCGCCCCGCCCGTCGAGGCGTCCCATCCGCACAGCCTCGCGTCACGCCTGTCGGGCGCGGTCCTGCTGCTGTTCATGGCCGCCGGGCTGGTCACCACCGTGGTCGCGGTCGCCACCGACCGGCTGGACCTGGCGCCTCATCCCCTGACACGGGAAGCCTTCCTGGACGGCGCCAGCATGCGCGACATGGCGTCGGCGCTGGCCGATGCGCCGATGGCCAGGCGCTCGGCGACGCTGGAACGCCAGGCCAGCTGGCTGGCCATCGGCGACCTGGGGCCGCAGGTGAGGCAGGGCTGCACCGGCTGGCTCTTTCTGGCAGAAGAACTCGCACCGCAGAAGGACCCCATCGCACAGCAGACCGCCCGCGCCAGGGCGGTCGTCGAGATCCGGGACCAGCTGCGCCAGCGCGGCATCCAGCTGGTGGTCGCCATGGTGCCCGACAAGAGCCGCGTCGATTCGCGACAGCTGTGCGACCTGAGCCGCCCGCCGATGTTCGAGAACCGGCTGCGTGCCTGGATCAGCCGCATGAAGGCGTCCGACGTCGCCGTGATCGACACCACACCGGCGCTGCAGGCCCTGCAGGAGCGGGGAACCGAACCCTTCCTGCGCACGGACACCCACTGGAACGAGGCGGGTGCCGCCGCAGCGGCGCAGGCGGTAGCCGCCGGCATTCGTGCACTGGGCATCGAGACCGAGCCGCATCAGGCCTACGACATCCGCGCTTCGGCACCCGCGACGCGGCCTGGCGACCTGGTGCGGCTGGCGGGCATCGACGGTCTGCCGGCGTCCTGGCAGCCCGCGACCGAACAGGCGGTCAGCAGCAGCTTCACCCCCCGCAAGGCGGCCGAGGGCAGGCCGGCGGCTTCGGCAGAGGATGAACTGTTCGGCGACCAGAACCTGCCGACCGTGGCCCTGATCGGCACCTCTTTCTCGCGGAATTCGCATTTCTCGGAATTCCTCGCTGCGGCGATGCAGTCGCCGGTCGCCAGTTTTGCCAAGGACGGCGGCAACTTCTGGGGCTCGGCCAGTGCCTATTTCAGCAGCGATGCTTTCAGGCAGACGCCGCCCAAGCTCATCGTCTGGGAGATCCCGGAGCGCACCTTGCAATTGCCGGTGAACGGCGAGCGCTGGTCCGTGCCCTGAACGCAAAAAAGGGTCGGAGCCCGGAAGCTTCGACCCCGGACTCGCTCAGCGCCCGCTCAGAAGCTGTGGCGCAGGCCGATTTCGTAGCCGGTGACGTTGTTGCCCGCACCGATGGTCGGGCTGGCCAGCGATGACGAAGAAACCGCCAGGCCGCGGGCCGCGGCGCCGTCGTTGCTCACGCGGGCGATGGTGCCGTAGACCTGGGTGCGCTTCGACAGGTTGTAGCCGTAGCCGAGGGCGAACTTCTGCGAATCGGCGTCGTTGACGGTCTTGTTCTTGATGGTGCTGAAGGCGGCCCGCAGTTCGCCGGCACCCAGGGGAGCGGTGGCGCCGATCAGGAACATGTCCATCTTGCGGCCGTTGCCCTTTTCAGTAGCGAACTGAAGCATGGGCTTGACGATGCCGAAGTTGTACGAGCCACCCACGGTGGTGCTCTTGTAGTTCACTTCGGTGGCGGCGGTGCCGCCCGTCACTTCGCTGTAGCCCAGTGCAACGTTGACCGGGCCGGCCATGTAGCCGAGGCGGCCACCGGCGGCGTTGCGCAGCTTGTCGTTCACGACGCTGGACGAGGTCTCGCCGAAGGCATATTGCAGCTGACCGTAGAGGCCGCCCAGGGTGGACGGCAGGATGTAGTTGATGCTGTTGCCGATGCGCTTCGGCGCGCTGCCTTCCGGCGTACCGGTGGCGGTGCTGGCGCTGCCGATCATGTTGGAGGCACCCACGCCGCCCACGCCGATGTCGCTGAACGGATCGAAGGTTTCGATGTTCAGGTATGCAGCGACCTTGTCACGACCCAGGCGCAGTTCGCCCAGTGTCTTGCTGGTCAGGCTGACGGTGGACCGACGCTCGAAACCGAAGCCGGTGCCCGAACCCGTGCCGCCGCCGTTGTCCAGCGTCACGCCGCCTTCGAGCCAGAAGCCGGCCGCAAGGCCGCCGCCCAGGTCTTCGGTGCCGCGGAAGCCGAGGCGGCTGCTGGTCTGGTCGCCGGTGGCGAGGCCGGTGACATCGGCGCCGCCGCTCGAGATGCGGGCCACGGAAGCGTCCAGCACGCCGAACAGGGTCACGTTGGATTGGGCGAATGCACCGGCAGTGGCAGCCAGGGCGGCGATGGCGACGAGAGCTTTTTTCATTGGAATGGAATTTCTGAATTGAAAAGTCAGCCTCCGATCAGGAGGGCTGACATTCATTAGAAAAACCGTCCGTGACACCCTCGGGTAATCCCCAGGTTCAGCTCAGGTTTTGTTGTATTTACGTGAACTGGCGCACCGTTGCCTCGATAGGGTCCGGGTTGTCCGATACAGGGCTGCCGTCCGCATTTACCTGGATGTGCATGTGGGTCATTCGCATCGAACCGTAAATGGTCGAAAAGGCCAGGTCCTTGGCATCGCGGCCGGTGCCGACGCGGACGAGCTCTTCCACCGGAGCCAGCGCCGTGGCGTCGAACAGCACCCAGCGGCCGCCCAGCCACACCTCGGTCAGGGCATGGAAGTCCTGCGGCGGCTCGCTGAAATGCACATAACCCACCACCAGCCGCGCCGGAATGTTCAGGGCACGGCAGAAGGCGATCAGCAGGTGCGCGAAGTCGCGGCAGACACCCGCGCGGTCACGGAAGACGTCGGCGGCGCTGGTGGTGGCGCCGCTGGTGCCGATGCGGTAATCGATGTTGTCGCGGATCCACTGGCAAATGGCGTCGACCCGCTGGTAACCACGGTTCCAGTGGCCGAACAGCTGCTGCGCATCGGCGCTCAGGGTGTCCGACTCGCAGAAGCGGCTGGGCATCATGTAGGGCATGACGTGGTCGGGGATCTGGCTCACGTCCATCTCCGGCAGCGTCTTGTCGATCGGCTGCCGCAGCATGTCGACCCGGGCGTCATAGCGGATACGCAGCTTGCCGGGGCCGAAGTCGAAGCGGAACAATCGGTTGCCGGTGCCGGCGTCCCACGACGAGCGGATCGGCACTTCCGGGTTGATGGTCAGCTGCTCGCTCGACACGTACTGGTCGGGGCTTTGCGCACACTGGATGTGCATCATGAAATGGGATGGGGTGTCGATCTCGTATTCGAGGTCGCAGCGCAGGGCGGTGGTGGCGGTCATGTAACGATCATGCGGCCTGGCGTCCGCATGTGAGGCAGGCGGCAGACGGGCCGAACGGTAGGCGGTAACCGCGCGGCAGCAATTCCGCCGCGGCTCTTTCATAATTTCCGGCTTGGTCCACCCCATGCGGAGTCATTCTTGAGCCATCTCTTTTCCCCCTGGCAGATCGGCCGGTTGCCCCTCGACAACCGCATCGTCATTGCGCCCATGTGCCAGTACTCGGCCGAAAACGGCAACGCCACCGACTGGCACATGATCCATCTCGGCCAGCTGGCGCAATCGGGCGCCGGCCTGCTGGTGCTGGAGGCCACCGCCGTGGTCGAGGAAGGCCGCATCACGCCGCGCGACCTGGGTCTTTATTCCGACGACAACGAGGCCGCGCTGGCACGGGTGCTGAAGGCTGCACGCGCCTACGCGCCGATCAGGATCGCGGTACAGCTTGGACACGCCGGCCGCAAGGCGTCGAGCCAGGCACCCTGGGAAGGCGGCAAGCAGATTCCACTGGGCCAGCCGGGCAGCTGGCAGGCAGTTGCACCGTCCGCCCTGCCGCATGGCGAGGGTGAAGACGCTCCGGTGGCGCTCGACGACACCGGCCTGCAACGGGTGCGCGATGGGTTCGTGCAGGCTGCACAACGGGCTGCCCGCTTGGGCCTGGACGGCATCGAGCTGCATGCTGCCCACGGCTACCTGCTGCATCAGTTCCTGTCGCCCTTGGCCAATCGTCGCGATGACGCCTATGGCGGCAGCCTGGAGAACCGGATGCGTTTCCCGCTGGAGGTCTACGACGCGGTGCGGGCTGCCTTCCCGGCCGACAAGCCGGTGTGGCTGCGGGTGTCGGCGACCGACTGGGTCGAGGGTGGCTGGGACCTGGACAGCACGGTCGCCCTGGCCAAGGCGCTGAAGGCACGGGGGTGCGAGGCGATCCATGTTTCCACGGGCGGAGTTTCGCCTTTGCAGAAGATCGCGCTAGGGCCCAACTACCAGGTGCCGCACGCACGGCGGGTGAAGGCCGAGTCCGGTCTGGCGACGATTGCCGTCGGCCTGATTACCGAAGCCGCGCAGGCAGAGGCCATCGTGGCTGATGGCGAGGCCGATGCGGTCGGGCTGGCCCGGGCAATGCTGTATGACCCGCGCTGGCCCTGGCATGCGGCCGCCGAGCTGGGTGCGCAGGTTTCCGCGCCTGCTCAGTACTGGAGGTCGCAGCCTTCGCGGTTCAAGGATCTGTTCAAGGGGTCGCGGACGGGGCAGCGCTGAGGTGATTTTTTGATCGAACCCGCGTCGATCGGCCTGGATGACTGACGCTCGCTCATGCCCCAGGATGGTGAGCACGGGGCTGGGGGCCGCCGGCCCCCGTCGTCAGCTCAGGACAACACTGCTCAAGCGCCGCCGATAAGTAGCAACGACCGGATCCTCAGGCGGAACCTGCCCGTCCGCCACCTTCACCACCGGCGGCTGGATGATCTCCAGGATGGCGATGTAGGTCTTGCGTGCCAGTTCCTCGTTCCAGGACTTGTCCCGCATCAGGATCTCGAGGAGTTCGTCCATCGCAGCAGTCCAGGACTGCTGAGCCATCAGCACTTGAGCCCGCCCGAAGCGCGACTCGAAGTCACGACGATTCGACGCGATGGCGGCATCGAGCGCGGCAAGATCGGCCGACAAGGCAAAGTCGTCCGCCTTCATCCAGCGCTGCAGCGCACCCAGCCGACGATCCAGCGCGGCCTTTGCGATGACCGGCGCGAAAGCCACCTTTGCGTCGTCGCTGCGGCCCAGCGACATCAGCAGCTTCACGTAGTCGAAACGGGCCTCGTCGTTGGCCGGATCGGTGACCACCGCTTCCTGCAGTTTCTCCAGCAGCGCGTCCGGACTTTCCTCGACCGGTGCGGCCGCCTCTTCTTCCTGGAAGACCTCGGGTTCGGCCTCGCCGGCCTCGGGCACGTGCTTGTCGAGGAACGCCCGGACCTGGCCTTCCGGCAGCGCACCCATGAAGCCGTCGACCGGCTGGCCGTTCATCAGCAGCACACAGGTCGGAATGCTGCGGATGCCGAAGGCGGCGGCCAGTTGCTGCTCCTGGTCGGAGTCGATCTTGACCAGCTTGAAGCGGCCTTCGTAATCGGCCTCCAGCTTTTCGAGAACAGGGCCCAGCGACTTGCACGGGCCGCACCAGGGGGCCCAGAAGTCGACCAGCACGGGGACGCCCTGAGAGGCGGCGATGACTTCGGTTTCGAAGTTTTCTACGGTGACGTCGATCATCGTTTTTAGATGCGGATTCAAAAGCCGGATTCAAGCACGATTCCCGACTGCCGGGCCATGCGCCACGCAGCCCGGTAAAATCCCGCGCTCTCTCTAGGAGCACAGGCAATGGTGATGGGTCCGGTTCAGGTCGGTGTGGTGATGGGTTCCAACAGCGACTGGGACACCATGGCGCAGGCCACACAAATTCTTCAGCAGTTCGGCATCGCGTACGAAGCCCGCGTGGTTTCGGCGCACCGCATGCCGGACGACATGTTCGCCTATGCCGAAACGGCGGCGGATCGTGGCCTGCGGGCCATCATCGCGGGGGCCGGCGGCGCCGCGCACCTGCCGGGCATGCTGGCCGCCAAGACCACCGTGCCGGTGCTGGGCGTGCCGGTGGCCAGCCGCCATCTGCAGGGCGTGGATTCGCTGCACAGCATCGTGCAGATGCCCAAGGGAATCCCGGTCGCCACCTTCGCCATCGGCAATGCGGGTGCGGCCAATGCCGCCCTGTTCGCGGTGGCGCTGCTGGCCGGCACCGACCCCGAACTGCGCAAGAAGCTGGAAGCCTTCCGCGCCGAGCAGACCGAAGTGGCACGCAACATGGCGCTGCCCGATACCGGCAACGTCGCATGAGCGACCCGAGCATCCTGCCGGGCGCGACGCTCGGTGTCCTGGGCGGCGGCCAGCTGGGCCGCATGTTCGTGCACGCCGCCCAGTCGATGGGCTATTTCACCGCCGTCCTGGACCCGGACGCGGAAAGCCCGGCCGGGCGTGTCAGCCACCACCAGGTGAAGGCTGCCTACGACGACCCGGAAGGCCTGGCCGAACTGGCCATGCTGTGCGCCGCAGTCACCACCGAATTCGAAAACGTGCCGGCGCCTTCGCTGGCCCTGCTGTCGCGCAACCTGCCGGTGTCGCCGGCCGCGCATGCGGTGGGCATCGCCCAGGACCGTGCCGCCGAAAAAGCCCACTTCGTGTCCTGCGGCGTGCCTTGCGCGCCTTATGCGGTGATCGAGACGGCCGGACAACTTGCAGCCGTCGACGCCGGCCTGCTGCCCGGCATCCTCAAGACATCCCGCATGGGTTACGACGGCAAGGGCCAGGTGCGGGTGGCCGATGCCGCCGCGCTGGCCGCAGCCTGGCGGTCGCTGGGCGGCGTGCCTTGCGTGCTCGAGAAGATGCTGCCGCTGGCCGCCGAATGTTCGGTGGTGCTGGCACGTGGCCACGACGGCGCCTTCGTGCATTTCCCGGTACAGCTCAACCTGCATCGCGAGGGCATCCTGGCGGTGACCGAGGTCTACCCCGGCAACATCGACGCGACGCTGGCGGCCCAGGCCGTGCAGGCGGCCCATGCCATTGCCGACGGACTGGAATATGTCGGCGTGCTGTGCGTCGAATTCTTCGTGCTGGCAGACAGCAGCCTGGTGGTCAACGAGATCGCCCCGCGGCCGCACAACAGCGGCCACTACACCATCGATGCCTGCGACAGTTCGCAGTTCACCCTGCAGGTGCGCAGCCTGTGCCGCCTGCCACTGGTGCAGCCGCGCCAGCACAGCGCGGCCGTCATGCTGAACCTGCTGGGCGACCTGTGGTTCGATGCCGCCGGCACGCAGCGCACGCCGGCCTGGCAACAGGTGCTGGCGCTGCCCGGCGCCCACCTGCACCTGTATGGCAAACGCGACGCCAAACCCGGCCGCAAGATGGGTCACCTGACCTTCACCGCAGCCGACGCCGCCGGCGCCCGGCAAGCCGCCCTCGCCGCCTGCGCGCTGCTGGGCATCGCGGCCTTCTGACCATCATGGTCCTCGACGGAAACGCCTCGGCCGCCGTGGCCCGTGCCGCCCGTGTGCTGGCCGACGGCGGGCTGCTGGGCCTGCCGACAGAAACCGTCTACGGCCTGGCTGCCAATGCCGACGACGCCACCGCCGTGGCGGCCATCTTCCGCGCCAAGGGTCGGCCCAGCGACCATCCGCTGATCGTGCATCTGGCACCGCCCGCACGCGCCGGCGAATTGCCCGAAGCGCTGCATCACTACGCGGCATCGCTGCCGGTTTTTGCCGAGCGCCTAGCGCGTGCGTTCTGGCCGGGCCCGCTCACGCTGATCCTGCCGCGGCGTGCCGAAAACGCAGCCGCGGCCGCCGGCGGCCAGGACTCCATCGGCCTGCGCTGCCCCTCGCACCCGGTATGCCAGGCCGTGCTGACGGCCTGCGTGCCGCTGGGTGTGCTGGGCGTGGCGGCACCCAGTGCCAACCAGTTCGGCCGCGTCAGCCCCACCACCGCCGCCCATGTTGCGGGAGAGTTCGGCCCCGAACTGATGGTGCTCGACGGCGGCCCTTGCGAGGTGGGCATCGAATCGACCATCGTCGATTGCAGCCGCAGCGTGCCGGTATTGCTGCGGCCGGGTGTCATCACCGCGGCGCAGGTCGAGGCTGCCTGCGGCCAGCCGGTGCTGTCGCCCGAAGCGATGGAAAGCGCCGCTCCCCGCGCATCGGGCACCCTCGAATCGCACTACGCGCCGCGTGCCGCCGTGCGGCTGATGGACGCGAAGTCCCTGCAGGCCGCGCTGGACCTGCTGGGCGCGGACGCGGCGCATATCGCCGTCTTCGCCCGGAGCGCCATCCGCCTCAGCTCGCAGGCGGTGCTGTTGCGCCGCATGCCCGACGACGCCGCTGCCGCCGCCCACCGGCTGTTCGCCACATTGCGTGATTTCGATGACCGCGGCGTGCGCCTGATCTGGATCGAAAACCCGCCGCCCGCCCCTGAGTGGGACGGCGTGCGTGACCGTCTCCAGCGTGCCTCGGCCTAGAAATCGAAATAGAAAAACCAACGTGATACCGGCGGTAACGAACCCCCTCGGTACACTCCCACCCCATTTTCAGACGGAGATTTTCATGACTGTTTCCTGGTTGCGCCGCACCGCCGTACTGGCGGTAGCCTGTGCATCGGCCGCCCTGATGGCCGCCTGCGGTTCGGGCTCGGTCGATTCCGCCATCAGCCCCACACGATTCGTCGTCTTCGGCGACGGTTTCAGCGACGTCGGCCAGACCGGTTCGCGCTACACCGTCAACGACGGCTCGGTGAACATCTGGGCTGCCCAGCTGGCCTCGCGTTACGGCGTGACCATCACGGCAGCATCGGCCGGCGGCAGCGGTTATGCCGTGGGCAATGCCCGCGTCACCCTGCACCCCGACGCCGCCGGTGTCGCGAGCACACCGACCGTGACCGAACAGATCAGCACCTTCCTGGCATCGGGCACCCCGCAGTCGACCGACCTGGTGCTGGTAGGCGGCGGAACTTCCGACATCCTGGCCGGCTTGGCCACCTACCGCGCGGCCATCGCCGCCGACTCGTCGTCGGCCGCCGCCACGGCCGCTGCGACCGCCTTCAATGCATCCGCAACCCTGGCCGGCACCCAGCTGGCGGCCCAGGTGCGCCGCATGGTCAACGCCGGAGCCAAATACGTCATGTCGACCGGCACCTATGACCTGAGCCGTTCGCCGCTGGCCACCGCCACCGGCCTGGGCACAGTTCTGAGCACCGCCAGCACGGCATTCAACACGGCCCTGCTGCTGGGTATTTCGGACCTGGGCACCAACGTGCTTTTCGTCGACGCGGCTTTCTACTACAACAACATCACCGGCCTGCCGGGCAGCTATTCGTTCACCGACGCCACCACCGTGGTCTGCAATTCGGTCGATTCCGGCGCGGGCATCGGCACCGGCGCCGGCCAGGTCAATTCGGCCCGTTGCAACACCGGCACCATCAAGGCCGGCCTCGACCCGACCGTCTACGAGTTCGCCGACAACGTGTACTTCACGCCGCAAGCCAACCGCCTGTTCGGCAACTACGCCTACGACCGCCTGCGCCTGCGTTTTTAAAACCTGACGCCATCCCCCGGAAAACCCGCCCGCCTTGCAGCCGGCGGGTTTTTTGTTTACGGCTGGCGCGCCGACCAGGCCACCAGCGCGTCGAAGGCCGGCCTGGCCGCCGCCGCGTCGGGATGATTGGCGATCGCCACCAGCACCCAGCGCTTGCCGCTGGCGGTGTGCACGTAACCCGCCACCGCCGCCACGTCACGCAGGCTGCCGGTCTTGAGATGCGCGCTGCCCGCGCCGGCCTGGCTGCGGCGCAGCGTGCCGTCTATGCCGGCGATGGGCAGCGACGCCGCCAGGTCGGGCATCAGCGGCGAACGCCACGCCGTCTGCAGCAGGCGCGTCAGGCCCATCGCGCTGATGCGACCCTCGCGGCTCAGGCCGGCGCCGTTGTCCATCACCGGCGCATCGACATCCTGGAAACGCTCGCGCCACCAGCGCTGCACCACCGCGCGCGACGCCTCGAAGCTGGCGGTGCCGCCGTTCTGCAGCGACAGGGTCAGGAAGACCTGCTGCGCCATCACGTTGTTGCTGTACTTGTTGATGTCCCGCACCACCTCGGCCAGCGTGGGCGACGCTGCGCTGAAGGCCGGGCTGAACCCGGCGGGCGCGCGGCCCTCGCGCACCCGGCCGGACAGCCTGCCGCCCATGGACCGCCACATGCCTTCGATGGCCCGCGCCGCATAACGATCGGGGTCCGCATATGCCACCGGCCAGCTTTTCTCGCCGCAGTCCGCCGGATAGTTGCCGGCAAACACGATGCGGTCCGGGCTCGACAGGTCGGCCTGCAGGTTGGTGCGCCAGTCGCCGCAAGCCGTGCGGGCCGGTGCCAGCGCCACGGTGTCGGGCACCTTCAGGCCGGCCAGCGGCGGGTCGACCATGACCCGTGCCCGGCCGCTGGAAGGCTCGGGCACGAAACCCAGGGTCAGGGCCCGAAAGTTCACCAAAAGTGCGTCAGGCGCCGCGTTATAGGGCTTGCTGGGCTCGCCGTCGAAGGCGGCCGGGTCGTGCGGCGGCAGGGCGAAGGCGCTGCGGTCGAGGACGATGTCGCCGGCGATCGACCGGACGCCCTGCGCCTGCAGCCGGCGCAGCAGCAGCCACAGGCGTTCGAGGACCATCGAAGGATCGCCCTGTCCGCGAATGAAGACATCGCCTTGCAGCGTGCCGTCCACATCGACCGGGCCACCGAGCGTGACGGGTGTGTTCCAGCGGTATGTCGGGCCCAGCAGGTCGAGGCCGGCATAGGTGGTGACCAGCTTCATGACCGATGCCGGGTTGACGGGCTGGTCGGCACGCCAGCGGACCAGGGGGTTGCCGCCACCGGCCGGCGCCACCACCACCGACAGCGCATCGGCCGGCAGGTGGGCGCGCTGCAGTGCCGCCTCGACTTCGGCTGGCAGGCGGGCCGGGGTCTGTACCTGTGCCTGCGCACCGGGGCCGGCGAAACCCAGTGTCGAGGCCGCCACCAAAGCGGTCAGCGTCTTGCGAACGCCGTGCGCCCGCCGTTGAAAAAATGGGTACGGAAAGGGTCGGACTGTCACGGTCGGGTCGTCTGGCAAGGGCAAAAAGACAGTCTACGGTGACCGCCCGATAATTTGGCATGCCTGACGCGTTCCCTTACCTCCTGGCCTTCGACACCAGCACCGAGTTGCTGTCGGTCGCCCTTTCCTGCAACCGCACGGTTCTCGAGCGATCCGGACCCGGCGGTGCGCAGTCATCGACCACGCTGATCCCGATGGCGCAAGCCCTGCTGGCCGAGGCCGGCATCGGTTTCGGCCAGCTAAGGGCCATTGCCTTCGGCCGCGGCCCGGGGTCGTTCACCGGCCTGCGCACCGCCTGCGCCGCCGCCCAGGGCATGGCCTACGGCGCAAGGTCGGCCCAGCACCCCCATGGCCTGCCGGTGCTGCCCATCGACACCCTGGCGGCGGTCGCCGAAGCCGCCCGGGCCGAAAGTGGCGCCACCCGCGTGGTCGCCACCCTCGACGCCCGCATGGACGAGGTCTACGTGCAGCCGCTGGTGTGGGACGACGGCCTGCAGCAGTGGCTGGCCGAAGACGGCGGCCATGCCCGCCTGGCGCGGCCCGAGGACATCCTGGTGCCCCAAGGCTGGACGCTCGCCGGCAATGCACGGGCCGCCTACGGCGACCGCATCGTGCCGGCAGTCTCGCTGCATGTGCTGCCGCACGCGGCGGCCCTGCTGAGGCTGGCACCCGGGTTGATGGCCGCCGGCGGCCTGGTGCCGGCGGCCGAGGCGCTGCCGCTGTATGTACGCGACAAGGTGGCGCAAACCACCGAGGAGCGCCTGGCCGCACGCAACGCAGCGGCCTGAAGCTGAAGGAAAATGCCGCCCATGAGTGCCAATCCCCGCAGCATGGAAGCGCGTTTCGAGCCGCTCACGGTGGAGAGCCTGCCCGGCATCCTGCCGATCGAGGAAGACGTCTACACCCACCCCTGGACCTCCGGCAACTTCGCCGATTCGCTGCGTGCCGGCTACCAGGCGCAGCAGCTGGTGGCGCAGGGCGAGGTGATCGGATATTTCGTCGCCATGAAGGGCGTCGATGAAGTCCACCTGCTCAACCTCACCGTGGCCGCCGTCCACCAGCGCCAGGGCTGGGCGCAGGTGATGCTTGACGCGCTGGCGCTGTGGGCGCGGGGCCAGGGCGCCATGTGGGTCTGGCTCGAAGTGCGGGCCGGCAACCTGCGCGCCCAGCACGTCTATGAAACCCACGGCTACCGGCGGGTCGGCGTGCGCAAGCGTTATTACCCGTCGTTCGCACCCGAGCGCGAGGACGCCATCGTGATGAGCCTGCGCCTGTGGAACTGAGGGCATTGCGCGGCCACCGATAATCGCGGGGTGATTGCCATGCCCCCCACACTGATCCTGGACGACCGCCAGCGCGCCATGTTGCGCGAGATGGGGGTGCAGGTCTGGCAACCCCGCGCCGCACCTCCCGCCCCGGTCGATGTGGCCGAATCCACTCCACCCGCCACCCTGCCACCGATGCCGGCACGGGCACAGCCCCCGGCGCCGGTTCAGGCGGCAGCGCCGGTAGCGGCCCCCGCTCCGGCCGCCCCGCGGCCTGCCCTGCCTGCGCCCGCAGCGGCCCCGGTCAGCGCCGCCGCCGCACCCGGCGCGGTGTTGCGCGGCGACTGGCTCGCCATGTTCGCGCCTGAAGGCGACGACCCCCAATCCCCCATCTGGCTGGTGCTGGCCGACAGTCCCACCGCCGATCCTCGCGAGGGCGATGCCGGCCGCCTGCTGCAGGCCATGCTGAAGGCCGCCGGCCTGCACAGGCACGCCCGTGTATGGGTGGCCGGCGTGGGCCGGGCAGGGGAAGAAGGACTGCCGCTCGCCGAAGGGCTGCGCCAGGCCCTCGCTGCGCATCAACCCGCCATGGTGCTTACTCTGGGCCGGCTGTCTTCGCAGGCGGCGCTGAGCAGCGGCGAAGCCCTGGGCAAGCTGCGTGGCGCGGTGCATTCCATCGGCCACGTCGACCCGGCGCCGCTGGTGGCCAGCTACGAACCCGGCTGGCTGCTGCGTTCGCAGGACGACAAGGCCCGCGCCTGGGAAGACCTGTGCCGTGCACTTGCCGCGGTGCGTGGTGTCCGGCCAGCCAACTCAAATCAATAAAATCAGACCATGACTTTTCTCGACCAGCTGCGCGACGCCGAGCGCAAAAACGGCTCGATGCTCTGCGTCGGCTTCGATCCCGAACCCTCCCGCTTTCCCGGTGCCTGGAAAGACGACCCGAGCAAGATCCACGACTTCTGCGCCGCCATCGCCGAAGCCACGGCCGACCTGGCCATCGCCTTCAAGCCGCAGATCGCCTACTTCGCCGCCCACCGGGCCGAAGACCAGCTGGAACGGCTGGTCAACACCCTGCAGCGCGTGGCGCCCGGCGTGCCCATCGTGCTGGACGCCAAGCGCGGCGACATCGGCTCGACCGCCGAGCAATACGCACGCGAAGCCTTCGACCGCTACGGTGCCGATGCCGTCACGCTGTCCCCCTTCATGGGATTCGATTCGGTAGAACCCTACCTGCGCCGGCCCGGCAAGGGCGCGTTTTTGCTGTGCCGCACTTCCAACCCGGGCGGCGACGATTTCCAGGCGCAGCGACTGGCCTCGTTGCCGGGTGAACCCATGCTCTACGAACGTATCGCCGAACTGGCGCAGGGCGACTGGAACCGCAACGGCCAGCTCGGCCTGGTGGTCGGTGCCACCTACCCGGCGGAAATCGAGCGCGTCCGTGCGCTGGCACCCACGGTGCCGCTGCTGATTCCCGGCGTGGGCGCGCAAGGTGGCGACGCTGCTGCCACCGTACGTGCCGGCTGGAAGGCCGATGCACCCATCGTGGTGAACTCCTCGCGCGCCATCCTGTACGCCTCGCAAGGCGCGGATTTCGCCGAAGCCGCCCGGCGGGTGGCACTGGCCACGCGCGACCAGCTGCAGGCCGCACGCGGCTGAACCCGCGCCTTCGGGCGCATTCGCCGGCATGCGCAGCCATGCGTCGATGAAGGGCTACAAAGTACCCATCGGTGACGCAAGATGTTTGTTTGCAGGCACTAACAAAGGTGCAGCATCGGAGCCATGAGCTCCACGCGCACCTCTACCCTGCCGCCGCCGGCCTCGCCGGCGCTTTCCACTCCAGCCGATCCCAGGCACCGCAGGGCACTGCCTTGCGGTGGCGGTGCGGCCACTGCCGCTGCGGCCCTCGCCGGATGCGGCCCCAGCAACGATCCCATCATCGAATCGCCCGCGTCGTTCGACGCTCCCCGGGCGAACAGCCAGCTGGCCAGCGTCAACACGAGCGCCGGTGCAGCGCTGATCGCGGCGTCCACCAAGGCCGGCGGCGCCGCCGGCCCGCTGGGCCAGCCTCGTACCTACGCGGTGCCGGGCAGCGACGCCGAAGCCGCACGTTTCCTGCTGCACGCCCAGTTCAGCGCGGTGGATGCCGACATCGCTTCGGTCCGAAACCTGGGTTACGCCGGCTGGCTCGCCCAGCAATTCGACGTGCCTGCCGTCAACACCGCCTGGGCCTGGCTCAACCAGCGCGGTTATGGCGTCAACGCCTTCGCATACACCGTCTATGCGTCCGACTTCGCCGTCTGGTGGCAGCTCTTCAATGCGCCCGACGCACTGCGCAAACGCATGGCGCTGGCGCTGTCGGAAATATTCGTCATATCGGCGGGCAGCATCACCACGGTATGGCCGTCGCACATGGTCGCCAACTGGTGGGACATGCTGTCGACCAACGCCCTGGGCAACTTCCGCACGCTGCTCGAATCGGTCACCCTGCACCCGGCGATGGGCATTTACCTGAACACCCTCGGCAGCCAAAAGGAAGACGCCAGCGGCCGCCAGCCGGATGAAAACTACGCCCGCGAACTGATGCAGCTGATGACCATCGGCCTGTTCAACCTCCAGCAGGACGGCACGCCTGTCACCTCCGGCGGCGCACCGGTCGAAAGTTATACGCAGGACGACGTCACCAACCTGGCGCGGGTCTTCAGCGGCTACACCCTCAACCTGGCCGGCAATGCGCCCAGCGTGCTGGTCGGCACGGCCTACATCAACAGCAACACCTTCACCCGGCTGCCGATGCTGCTGGACGCCAGCCTGCATTCGACCCGCGACGTGCGTTTCCTGGGCACCGCCATTCCCGGCGGCACCGAAGGCAATGCGGCGCGCAAGATGGCACTGGACACACTGTTCAACCATGCCAACGTCGGGCCGTTCATCGGCAAGCAGCTCATCCAGCGGCTCGTCACCAGCAACCCCAGCCCGGCTTACGTCGCCCGTGTGGCGGCCACCTTCGCCGACAACGGCAGGGGCGTGCGCGGCGACCTGGCCGCCACGCTGGCCACCATCCTGCTGGACGACGAGGCACGTGGACCCGGCGGCCTCGCCAGCCCGACCTTCGGCCGCCTGCGCGAGCCCATCGTGCGGCTCATCCAGTGGGGGCGGACCTGCGGGTTGAACTCGGCCCGCGGCAGCTGGAAGTTCTATGACCAGTCCGGCGTCGACCAGCTGTCGCAGAGCCCGCTGCGCGCTCCTTCGGTATTCAACTTCTTCCGCCCGGGTTATGTGCCCTCGTCGACATCGATGGCCTCTGCCGGCCTGCTGGCGCCGGAGTTCCAGCTGGTGAACGAAGCCACCGTCAGCGGCTACGTCAACACCATGCAGTCCTTGTTGAAGAACGGTCTGTTCGTCAATTCGGCGGACCTGCCCCAGATCGTCAACGGCTCGCCCAGCCCGACCGACGGCTTCGACATCAAGGCCCGCTACACCGCAGAACTTCCGCTGGCGACCGACGCACCCGCGCTGGTCTCCCGCCTGAACCTGCTGCTGTCGGCCGGGCAGTTGTCGCCGGCCACGCAGTCCCTGATGGTTTCGGCCCTGGAAGCCAGCCCGGTCACGGCGACGTCCAGCGACGATGCCAAGCTCAGCCGGGTGGCGGGCGCGGTGCTGATGGTCATGGCCTCCAGTGAATACCTGGTGCAGAAATGAAAACCCACATCCACACCCCCCAAGAACTGACTGCCGGCGCATCCGGCCAGTCGGACAGCCCTGCCCGCCGGGCCTTCCTGCTGCGCTCCGGCCAGCTGGCCCTGACCGGCACGGCCTTGCCGTTCGCGCTGAACCTGGCGGCCATGGGCGAGGCTGCCGCATTCGACGCCACCGACTACAAGGCACTGGTCTGCGTGTTCCTGATCGGCGGCAACGACCACGCCAATACCGTCGTGCCCTACGACGACGTCAACTACGCCCGCTACGCCGCCATCCGCGGCCCGGTCGCCCTGTCGAAGGACAGCCTGCTGGCCACGCTGCTGCATCCCAAGACCGCCCTGAGCGACGGCCGGCGCATGGCCCTGCACCCATCGCTCGGCCGCATGGCGGCGCTCTTCCACAGCGGCAAGGCAGCCGTGCAGCTGAACGTCGGCCCGCTCGTGGTGCCGCTCACCCGTTCGCAATACTTCGGCCCGGACGTGACCCGATTCCCCCGGCCGCCCAAGCTGTTCTCGCACAACGACCAACAGTCGGTCTGGCAGTCCCTTTCGCCGGAAGGCGCCACCGTCGGCTGGGGCGGCCGCATCGGCGATCTGGCCCTTGCTTCCAACGACAAGTCCACCTTCACCTGCATATCGACATCGGGCAACGCGGTCTTCCTTTCGGGGCAGACCGCCCTGCAGTACCAGGTCGGTCCGACCGGCGCCATTCCGATCGTGGCGCTGAAGAACGCGCCCTACGGGTTGAACGGCGTCAAGAACGCCATGAACACCCTGCTGCAACAGCCACGCAGCCACCTGATGGAAGACGCCTACAACCGCGTCACCGCGCGTTCCATCGCGGCCGAATCCATCGTCACCTCCGCCATCGGCACCAGCAGCGTGCTGAGTACCGCCTTCCCTGCCGGCGGACTGGGCGACCAGCTGAAGGTGGTCGCACGGATGATCGCGGCCCGGGGCGCACTCGGCGCACGTCGCCAGGTGTTTTTCGTCGGGGTCGGCGGCTACGACACGCACGACAACCTGCTGGTTACGCAGGCCGGCCTGCTCGACAAGCTGGGCCAGGCCATGAACGCCTTCTACAGCGCCACGGTGGAAATGGGCCTGGCGAACCAGGTCACCGCGTTTACCGCATCCGATTTCGGCCGCACGCTGGCGCACAACGGCGGCGGCTCGGACCACGGCTGGGGCGGCCACCATTTCGTGGTGGGCGGTGCCGTCAGGGGACAGGAGTTCTATGGGGTGCCGCCACCGGTGAGCGTCGGCAATGGCGCGGCGGCGGATGACCAGTGGCATGTGGGCCAGGGCCGGCTGCTGCCCACGACCTCGGTCGACCAGTACGCGGCCACGCTGGCCAACTGGTTCGGTGTGGCGGATGCAGAACTGAACGGGCTGCTGCCCAACCTGGCGAACTTCGGCGCGGCTGCGAGCCGGCCCGACTATCCGCGCAACATGGGTTTCATGACCTAGCCAGACCCGCGCGACGCCGCATCGGCGAACCGGGCCGGCCTGGCCCGGTTCGCTCAGCTCAGCTCTTGCCGGCTTCCGGCAGTTCGATCTTCACTTCGAGCACATCGAAGTTGTCCTGGCGTTCCAGGTTGACCTTGATGTCGCGGGCGTCGATAGCCACGTACTTCGAGATCACGGCGATCAGCTCGCGCTGCAATGCGGGCAGATAGTCGGGGCGGACGCCGCCCAGGCCGCTGCGCTCGTGCGCCAGAATGATCTGCAGGCGTTCCTTGGCAACGCTGGCAGTCTTCTTCTTCTCTCCGAGCAGGAGGGAAAGCAGGGACATGGTGCTTACCTCCCGAACAGACGCTTGATGAAACTCGACTTCGGCGCCTCGGTGAAGCGCATGGGGCGCTCCTCGCCCAGGAAACGCGCCACGACATCCTTGTAGGCCTCGGAGACATCGCTGTTTTCGAGGTGGATGGCCGGCGTGCCCTGGTTGGATGCCTGCAGAACCGTTTCGGATTCGGGCACCACGCCCATGAGCGGAATACGCAGGATGTCCTGGATGTCCTGCAGCGAAAGCATCTGCCCGTCTTCGACCCGCGTGGGGTTGTAGCGGGTGATGATCAGGTGTTCCTTGATCGGCTCGGCGCTGTCCATGGCACGTTTGGTCTTGCTGCCCAGCATGCCCAGGATGCGGTCGGAATCGCGCACCGAGGAGACCTCGGGGTTGGTCACCACCAGCGCCTCGTCGGCAAAGTGCATGGCCATCAGGGCACCGGTCTCGATGCCGGCCGGCGAGTCGCAGACGATGTAGTCGAAACCCATGTCGCCCAGGTCCTTCAGGACCTTCTCGACGCCGTCCTGCGTGAGCGATTCCTTGTCGCGTGTCTGCGAGGCAGCCAGGACGAAGAGGTTCTCGCACTGCTTGTCCTTGATGAGGGCCTGGTTCAGGTTGGCCTCGCCGTGGATCACGTTGATCAGGTCGTAGACCACGCGGCGTTCGCAGCCCATGATCAGGTCGAGGTTGCGCAGGCCGACGTCGAAGTCGATCACGGCGGTCTTGAAACCACGCAGCGCGAGGCCCGAGGCGAAGCTGGCGCTGGTCGTGGTCTTGCCCACGCCGCCCTTGCCGGAAGTCACCACGACGATCTTGGCCATGTTGTTGCTGTCCTTGAAAAATGCGTAAAAGGGTGAGGATTGAAGGTGTGTTCGAGACTACTGGAGCGACTCGATGACGAGTTTCTCGCCGACCAGGCTGATCTTGGCCGCTCGGCCCACGATGTCGGCCGGCAACGGCGTCTCGGCCGTGCGATAGATGCCCGCGATGGAAACCAGTTCGGGCTGCATGCAGGTGGCGAAGATGCGGGCGGCCGTGTTGCCACGGGCACCGGCGATAGCCTTGCCACGCAGCGGCGCGTACACGTGCACGTTGCCGTCGGCGATGACTTCCGCGCCGTTGCTCACCGCTGCCATCACGATCAGGTCGGCATTGCGGGCGTACACCTGCTGGCCGGAGCGCAGCGGGCGCTCGATGACCATGGTGGGCAGCACCGAAGGCGCGGCAGGCGGGGCGGCCACCGGAGCGGGCGCGGGAGACGGGCGGGCGGCGGGCACGTCGGGCGCCTCGGTGAGGCCGGCGGCACGGGCGGCGGCGACCTGGTCGGCACGGGCACCGCGCACGCCCACCGGCAGCACACGCATGCGGCGCAGGAACTGCACCAGCGAGGCGAAATCGATGTCGCTGCCGGGCGGCAGCTGGGTCAGGTCGACCAGCACCGGGTCCTGGTCGAAGAAATCGGCCTGTTCGGCCAGGCGGCGCTCAACCTCTTGCGACAGCGAAGCGCTGTCTGCCGTGCGCAGCACTACCGAAATCAACGGCAGGGTGGCGCTCTTCAGGTCGAAGCTGGCGCGGGCGGCGGAACCGGAGGATGCGGCCATGGAGACAAGCAGTGTCAAAGTCCGCGAGTTTAACGTGTGACACCACGCCGCGGGCGGCGGGCGACCAGTCGAACCTCAGGCGACCGCAACCTGGTTGCGCCCACCCCGCTTGGCGGCGTAGAGCGCGGCATCGGCCCGGGCCAGCAGCAGCGAAATGGAGTCGCCCGCGCGTACCTCCGTGACCCCCAGGCTGGCCGTCAGCTTTACCGTGCGCCCGCCCATGTCGATGGGGTGAACCTCCATCGCGGCGCGCAGCCGCTCGGCCAGCACCAGCGCGGCGTCGGTGCCGATGCCCGGCAGCAGCAGGCAGAACTCCTCGCCGCCGATGCGGCCGGCCAGGTCCTCCGCGCGAGTGACCGTGCTGCACAACTGGGCCACGTCCCGCAAGGCGACGTCTCCTGCTGCATGGCCGTAACGGTCGTTGATCTGCTTGAAATGATCGACGTCCAGCATCACCAGCGCCATCTGGCGGCCATGCAGCAATGCGGCCTGCAGGGCTTCGCTGGCGATCCGCATGAAGTGCCCGCGGCCGGCCAGGCCGGTCAGGTCGTCGGTGGCGGCGGCCCGGCGCAGGGCCTGTTCCTCGGCCTTGCGGTGGGAGATGTCGACCACCGTGGTCAGCCGTGCGTTCTCGCCGTCGTAGACCACCGGCACCAGGGAGATCAGCGCCCAGAAACCGCGGCCGCTCGCATCGATGAGGTTGGCCTCGAAGTCGTGCACCAGGCCGTCGCGGGCATATTGGGCGTATAGCCGTTCGCGTTCGACCGGAAAACGATACATGGTGTGCGGCAACCGGCCCACCAGCTCGGCCACCGACATGCCGACCAGCGCCGCGGCGCGTTCGTTGGCATACACGAACACATCGTCTGCCACCCGCGACACCACCACCGGCAGCGGGATGTTGCGCAGGATGGTCACGGTGCGTTGTTCGCTGGCCCGCAGTTCGCGGGTGCGCTCGGCCACCCGCTGTTCCAGGGAGTCGGCCAGGCTTCGCACCTCGGCATACAGGCGGGCGTTTTCGAGTGCGCTGACCAGGTTGCCCAGCAGCAGTTCCAGGAACTCGATGCGCTGCGGCGGAAAGGCACCGCTGGCCGCATCGTTCTCGAGGTAGAGCGCACCGATGGCCACGCCCTGGCGCACCAGCGGCATGCACAGCAGCGAACGCACCGAGCGTTGCGCCACGTAGGGCAGGCGCTGCCAGGGATGTTCGTGCAATGCGTCGTCGGCGCGGATCGCCTGGCCGGTGGCCAGCACGGTGCGCAATATCTCCAGCGGCAGGCGGCCGTCGCACTGCTCCAGCGGCACCGACTCTGGCGCCGGTGCATCGGCCGGTGCGTTGCTGTCGGCCTGCAGCAGCCAGCGTTCGCGTGCGCTTTCGCTCTCGCCCTCGCCCTCGCGCTCGCCGCGCAACACCACCACCGCGCGCACCGCGCCGGCGTTCTCGCGCAATACCTGCAGCAGCCGCTGCAACAGCGGAGCCAGTGCGATCTCGGCGGTCACGGCCTGCACCGCCTTCATCATCGCGTCCAGGTCCAGGGCACGAGCGGGCCCGGCGGTAAGCGTTGTTTCGTCTGCCTCGGCGAAAAGGGCCGCGGCCGCCGCTGGCGCACCCCAGCGCAGCAGCACGGCGCGCGCCTCGGCGCGTTCGGCCGGCGCGGCGATCAGCAAGGCGCGCTGCTGGCGCACGATGGCCAGCAGCATCAGTTCGTCGGCGTCGCGCACCGCCGCCAGCGCCTGGTCGAGCGCCTGGCGCATGGCGGGCTCGTCGCCACGCACCGCCGCCCGCTGGGCCAGCAGCAACTGCTGCAGCGGCAGCAGGCGCGCGCTGGCGGACAGCCACGGCGTGAAACGCGCGATCGCCGCGTCGACATCGGTCTCCCAGCCGGCTGGCGGATGCCCTTCCAGCACCAGCGACAAGCGCGACGATGCGGTGAAGTAGATGCAGAACGCCACCATGCCCAGCCCGCGCCCCGCGGAGAACATGGCCGCGGCCGCCTCGCCCGCCGTCACCGCCTCGGCATGGCGGCCGGCCAGCGCCAGCAGACAGCATTCGAAGACGTGCACGAACAATGCGCCGGTCTGGTCCTTGCGGACGGCAAAACCTTCCAGTGCGGAATCGCGCACGTAACCGTCGTGCTCAAGCGGCCGCGACACCAGCCGGTTGCGCTGCAGGGCGCGCACCGACTGGTGCAGCACCTGGACATAGTCGTGCGCCACCGGCTGGCGGATGCGCCGAAGCGTGGCCAGGTGCCGGCCCAGCAAGCCTTCGACCTGCGCCAGCGGAAGCCCGCCCAGCAACGCATGGCTGCCATGCAGCACCAGGGCCAGGCCGGCATGGCGCAGGTTGCCGTTTTCCAGGCCGTTGCGATGCACGTCGATCCAGGCCGGCAGCGTTTCGCGCGGCGGTTCCACCCAGTGCTGCAGGAAGGCGCCGAAGGAGAAGCCCGCATGCGCCTGCACCGTCTGCCAGCCGTGCCGGTCTATCAGGCCCATCGACATGCGTCCCAGCGACCAGCCGAATCGGTAATCGCCCAGGAATTCAGCCACCAGCAGGCCCATCACCGTATAGGCCGACAGTGCCTGCGGCGCATGGCCGTGCCGGAGCATCAGCCGCAGCTGCACCACGGTGAGCAGGGGCAGCAGCGTCGGCCGGGCGATATAGGCGGCCGCCGTCATGCGTGCGATCACCGCCAGCTGCTGGTGCGGCAGGGCGGCCTTCATGACCGGAAGGTCGGCGACGGCGACCATGCCGACGGCCTCGATCTCGTCGCGCATTTCGGCCACCAGCCGCAGCACGTCGGGCAGGCCGGCAACCACCGGCAGTTGCAGGTCGAGCAGGCGCAGCGCTTCCAGACCCAGCTCGATGGTTTCGTCGAGCCTGCCAAGGCCGTACGACGCCTCGACCCGCACGTCGATCAGCAAGGCACGGTCCGGGTTCTCGAGCGGTTGCGCCAGCGCCTCGTCGACCAGCCGCTGCATGCCGCGGTCGTCGCCCCGCAGGCCGGCCATGCGGGCGGCGTGGGTGCAAAGCTCGAGTGCGGCGGCCGGGCTGGCCTGCCAGAACACAGGCCCGAACAGAGCCACCGCGCGCGCCGCATGGTCGGCGGCCAGGTCGAAGGAGGCACGGTCGCGCGCCACGTACGACAGTTGCATGTTCCACAGCGCCAGTTGCGCGCGGTCGGCCGGATCGGCCTCGGCCAGCGCACCACCGCGGTTGAGGTGGTTGACCACCGCGAAATCGGGCACCGCCGGGTCCATCGTCCGGCGCAGCATGCGGCCGATGCGCAGATGCAGCGCGGCGCGGTCGACCTCGGCGGTCAGCAGGTAGGCGGCCTCTTGCACCCGGTCGTGCGCGAACGCCAGCTCGACGTCGAGGCCGGCGCGTTCTTCGGCGTCCAGCACACCCACCCATTTGTAGCGGACGTCCGAAGGGGTCAGCACGCCGGCCGCCAGCGCGGGCTCCAGGCCACGCAGCACGGCGTCGTCGGCGGCGTCGCAGATCAGCGCCAGCGAACGCAGCGAGAAGCGCGCATCCAGGCAGGCGGCGATGGTGAGCAGTTCACGCGTCCGCACCGGGAGGCGCCGCAACTGTTCCAGCATCAGCGCCACCACGTTGTCGGCGATGCGTTCGTGGCGGATCTGCTCCAGCGACCAGCGCCAGCTCGGTCCCGCCGGGTCACGCCAGATCAGCCGGCGGCGTTGCAGGTCCTGCAGGAACCGCCCCAGGAAGAAGGGATTGCCGCCGGTCTTCAGGTGGCACAGCTCGGCCAGGCCGCGCAGCTCGGCGTCGTCCGGCGACCGCTGCAAGGTGTCTACCAGCAGGCCGGCGACATCGTCGGCCTGAAGCGGCCCGACGGCCAGGCGGATGGGTGGCCGGCCGGCCTCGGACCAGCCGGCGATATCACGTGCCAGCGGGTGTTCGTCGCCCAGCGCATCGTCGCGGAATGCGCCGACCACCAGCAGGTAACGCAGCCCGTCGTCCAGCGCCAGTTCGCGCAGCAGGCGGCGCGACACCCGGTCGGCCCACTGCAGGTCGTCGATAAAAACCACCAGTGGCTGCTGTTCGCTGGAGAGCGCGGCGAAACAGCAGCACATGGTGCGCAGGAAACGATTTTCTGCCTCTTGCGGGCCCAGCGGTGGGACATCGCGCGGCGCGTGTTCGAACAGCAGGGCCAGTTCGGGAACCGCCTGCACCGCCAGCGCGGCATTCGCTCCCAGCTGCGCCAGCAGGGCGGCCCGCCACGGCCGCTGGTGGGCGCTGCTGCACGACAGCACCTGCCGCGCCCGCTGCCGCAGCGCCTGGGCGAACGCCGCCCCCGGCGCCTGCTGGCCGAACTGGTTGAACTTGCCCTCGACCATCTCGCCACGGCGGGCCAGCAGCGCCCGCAGCACCTCGTGAACCAGCGCGGTCTTGCCGATGCCCGGCGCGCCTTCCACCAGCACCAGCTGCGCCGGCCCGGAAGCGGCCATTTCGAATGCAGCCAGCAGGCGCAGGGTCTCGTCGGTGCGTCCGTAGAGCCGGCTCGACACCTGGAAGCGTTGCGGCAGGTCGCCTACCGCCGGCACCCAGCCGCGCAGCAGTTCGGGGGCATCCAGCAAGCCGTGCAGCATCACCAGGTCGCGCCGCAAGGCGTCGTGGCTCTGGTATCGGCCCTCGGGTTGCTTGGCCAGCAGCTTTTCGACCAGCCGGCACAGGGCCGGCGGCGCAGCCGGACACAGCCCGGCCAGCGGCGGCGGCGTCAGCGCCAGATGGGCATGCACCAGCGCCACCGCGTCGTGTCCCGGAAACGGCGAGGTGCCGGCCAGCATCGAATACAAAGTGGCGCCGAGGCTGTAGAAATCGGCGCGGTAGTCGACATCGCCGTTGGTGCGGCCGGTCTGCTCGGGTGCCATGCAGGCCAGGGTGCCTTCCAGTTCGGCGGGAGCGGCCAGGGCCGGCCGTTCACTGGAAATTTCGGCGGAGATGCCGAAGTCGATCAGCTTGACCACGCCGCGCGCCAGGTCGATCACGACGTTGCCCGGCGCGATGTCCTTGTGAAGGATGTCGTGGGCATGCACCTCGGCGAGTGCGTCGATCAGCGCGATGGCCACCGACAGCGCATCGCTCACCGACAGCGGGCCCGAACGCAGCACGTCGCGCAATGCCACCGCGCCGTCGTCGGGCATGGTGAGGAACAGCGCCCCGGCATGGCTGCCCAGCGTCTCGGCGCTGACCACGTTGGGGTGCACGACCCGCCGCGAGAGTTCGTATTCACGTCGGAAACAGGCCACGTCGCCGACGCCGAGATCTTCGCGCCGCAGGAACTTGACGACCCGCTGCACGCCGCCGACGCGGCATCTCAGAACGGTCGAGCGTTCTCCCCTGTAGAGAATGTCAACGACCTCGAATTCACCGAGTGAATCACCGGGAACGGCCGTTTCGGGAATTGTTGCAATGTGCTTCGCCGTCGCCATCTGCCGATGATAGGGGCGAGGCGCTTCCCCCGAAGCGCCATGACAATCGGCTTCTTCGCCATCGACTTCCAACCCGACAGGACCAACCTCCATGCTGCAATCCATCGACGCCCGTACCGGCCAGAACCAGGGTGACGCCTGGCCCGAATCCACCGCCGCGCAGATCGATGCGGCGGTTGCCGCATCGGCCGCCGTCGCCGACGCCTTCGGCGCCACATCGGCTGCCGAACGCGCCCGCCTGCTGCGGGCGCTGGCCGACGCGGTAACCGCCGCCCGCGCGACCCTGGTGCCGCTGGCCGACCGCGAAACCGGCCTGGGCCTGCCGCGCCTGGAAGGCGAACTCGACCGCACCACATTCCAGCTGCGGGGCTTCGCGGACGTGCTGGACAACGGCGGCGCCCACAGCTTCCTCGATGAAGCCGCCGTGGCCGGCGCTCCACCCGCCGGCCGTCCGCGCATGACCCGTGTGCGTGTGCCGCTCGGCCCGGTCGCCATGTTCTCGGCCAGCAACTTTCCATTTGCCTTCTCGGTCCTGGGCGGCGATACCGCATCGGCTCTGGCCGCAGGCTGCCCGGTGGTGGTGAAGGCCCATCCGGCCCACCCTGAACTGTCGCGCCAGGTCGCGGCCATCGCCTCGAAGGTAGTCGCCGAATGCGGCCTGCCGGCGGGTGTCTTCCAGTTCGTCGAAGGCGCCTCCATCGAGGTCGGCGTGCACCTGGTGCAGGCGCCGGGCATCGCGGCCGCGGCCTTCACCGGATCCTTCAAGGGCGGCACCGCGCTGGCCAAAATTGCCGGTGAACGCCCGCGTCCCATCCCTTTCTATGGCGAACTGGGCTCCATCAACCCGCTGGTCGCCCTGCCGGCGGCATTGCAGAAAGACAGCGCTGCACTGGCCCAGACCCTCGCCGGTTCCATCTGCATGGGCGCAGGACAGTTCTGCACCAGCCCGGGGGTGATCGTGGTCTGGAAAGACGCCGGAGGCGATGCCTTCGTGGCCGACCTGGCCGCCAAGCTGCAGGCCCTGGCACCACACGCCATGCTGACCGGCGGAATCCGCGGTGCCTTCGACCGCGGTGTCGCCACCTGGCGCGGCCACGAAAAACTCACCGTGCTGGTGGACGACACCGAAGCCGCCGCGGCCGGTACGCCGCGCCCCTTCCTGGCCGAAGTCAGCGCTGCGGATTTCATCGCCGACCACCATCTGCACGAAGAAGTCTTCGGCTCCGCCGCGCTGGTGGTGCGGGTCACATCGGCAGATGAAGTCGTAGCGCTGCTGCGGGCCATCGGCGGCACCCTGACCGCCACGCTGTGGGGCGTGCCCGCCGGTACCGAGCTGCCGGACGAAGCCACCCAGGCCATCGTCCGCGCCGCCATCCAGGTTTCGGGGCGGGTGCTGTTTTCGGGCGTGCCGACCGGCGTGGCCGTGACCGCAGCCCAGCACCACGGTGGTCCGTTTCCGTCGACCACCGCGCCCTTCACCACCTCGGTGGGTTATGCGGCGCTGGAGCGATTTCTGCGGCCGCTGGCGTTGCAGGATGCGCCGGGCTGGCTGGTGGACCGCCAGGGCGTGGCGCTTTAAAGCAAATGCATCGTCCGGCGCCAGGCAAGGACTCGTTGCCGCAGGCATGCGCTTCGCGCCGGTGGCCACCTTGTCGTAGTGCAGATAGGCACAATAAATTCTGATTTGAATACAGCGTTGACTGCAACGACCCACCAGGCCGGCGAGGGCAACCCCGCCGGCTTTTGTTTTGGGATTTGGTTGATAGAAAAACCGAACCAATAAGACCGACATGAAATATAGTGATCGCTCACTAACAAAGGGGCGCACTCATGCAGTCAAAACCTGTTTTTATCTTCTTCGATACCGGTCGATATGAAACAGCCCTTGTGGGAAGCCATGTCGAAGGCGGCGACCGCATTATTTCCACACCGGTCCATGGAACCGCGATTCGTCTTAACTCACAAGATCCTCTGCCCAAAGGGTTTCCGGTCGAGGGATATTTAGCTTCGCCTTGCTCAAACTGAGCACAGTGCCATGCTCAGAAAAGTAGTAGTAGTGGGTGACCCACCGAGTAGCGGCGGCGCGGTATTACCCAATGACTGCAGGTCCAGCATCAACGATGTCGCCAAGGCATGGATTGGTGGAAAAGTCTGGTGTGAGGCGTGCCAGAGCGTCGGACTGATTACCAAGGCTGGCGGGCCTTATCGCCCAATGGCTTATGGCGGGGAAGAAGTGCTGGAAGGCGATCTGGTGCTTTGCCAATGCCCTGTGGCGCCGAAGCTGATCGCGAAAGCTGTCAGTAGCGCGCCGCCGTTGGTCATCGTGGATGACCGGGTTGAATCACTTGGCGCGTTGCCACCGCCGTTTCGTCAGTTCTGTAATTTCTCAGGTGTTCGATGTGCCCCGCATGATCTCCCGCACGAGATCAGCTTTACCGTGCTGGATGAGCGAAATCGTGAACCGAAGGCGCACATGCGGTATTTGATTTCATTAAGCAATAATGTCGAATATATTGGCGTCACCGACTCGAACGGGACAACCGAGCTCATCGGGAATGATCAGCCTTTCACTGCAACAATAGAAATTCCTTATTATGGCGGACGAAAAAAAAGAAATCTCACCAATCGCATCCGAATTCCAGCCTGACAGAGGGGCCACCGATATGTGTACTCATTGACGACTACGTCGTTCCAAGCGGTATCGACTGGTGTGAAGAGTTCGAGACAAGCGAAAGCGTTCAGGATTTGATGGAGCCATTCAAAAGCAATTTCATCCATTTTCTTGATGCAGTAAGAAATGCCGGAGCTTCCACCATCATATCCGCCACATACAGACCGAAAGAACGTGCTTGCCTGATGCATTTTGCTTGGCAGATTTCCCACAGAGCATTAAGACCGCAGGGTATTCTGCGATTCCCTGGCGTAGCCATTGAATGGGACCATGGAGATGATGAAAAATCAATTTCGGCAGCAACAGAGATGTGCAGGGGGTACAAACTTAAAGTCAAACCCGCTCTCGAATCCCAGCACTCTCTGGGATTCGCAGTTGATCTTAATATCGGATGGGCTGGCGATCTATCAATTGCCAATCAAGACAAATCCATTGAAAAAATTTCGACTATTCCGCGCACCGGGATGAACCCGGACTTGAAAGTAGTGGCTGCGACTTACGGAGTAATAAAATTCAATGCTAACGGTGAAGATCCTCCCCATTGGTCCTCAACAGGCAAATGAGGTTTGAAACATGATCAATAAATGCTGGATCCGCTCCATCTGTGGAGTTTTAATATGTGTTTCCAATGTCTCTGCGGCGGATAACGATACGACGGACCCGCAAAACACTCGTTTTGCCATCGATGGCGGTACCGTTCTCGACACTAAGACCAATTTGCGCTGGCAGAGATGCAGCGTAGGTTTAATGTGGATCGAGAATCGAAAATGCGTCGGGCAAATTAAAAAATTCGCATTCAAAGAAGCGAGAAAATTAAAGGACCAGGTTATTTTCCAAGAGGTATGGCGTGTACCGACAAAAGGCGAACTGGAAAGCCTGGTTCAAAAACCAAAAAACGGTTTTGCCATCGACCGCTCCGTTTTCCCTGATGTGAATGAAGGAAATCATTTCTACTGGACGATCGACATGCACGACCCTGAATCCCCTTGGGCCATTGATTTCAATTACGGAAACGTGAGTTATTTTTTTGGCGACTACGCAATAATTGACAACAAATGGAGCGTTCGTTTAGTACGAGCAAATCAAAACGAAATATCCATGATGCTGGACAAATAATTCAAAAGGCAAGGCTGCCACAGCAGCGCTGCCATGTGTTCGGGCCCCTACTGATAACTCCGCGCGTCCTCGATCACCTTGCCGTCGTTCGGCAGGCTGCCCGGGGCGCACAGCTCCACCTCGCCGCGCAGCTTGGTGACCTCTCGCACCGCCTGGCCCAGCAGCACCGCCAGTTGCGGGTCGGACACGGCGCATTCAGCCCGCAGCAACAACCGGTCGTCGGCCATCTCGCCCGACACCACCAGCCGCAGCCGGCCCACGCCGGGCACCCGCCGGCCGATCTCTGCCACCTGCTGCGGATGCACGAACATGCCGCGAACCTTGGTCGTCTGGTCGGCCCGGCCCATCCAGCCCCTGATGCGGACATTGGTACGGCCGGTAGGACACGGCCCGGACAGCACCGCGGACAGGTCGCCGGTGCCGAAACGGATCAGCGGATAGGCCGGGTTGAAGCTTGTCACGACCACTTCACCCACCTCGCCCTCTGCCACCGGGTCCCCGGTGCCGGGCCGCACGATCTCGACGATGACACCTTCGTCCAGCACCAGCCCCTGGCGTGCCTCGGTCTCGTAGGCGACCAGGCCCAGGTCGGCCGACGCATAACACTGGTAGGCGTCGATGCCGCGCTCGCCCACCCAGTCACGCAGCGACGGCGGAAAGGCTTCGCCCGACACCAGCGCGCGTTTGAGGTGCGGCAGGGGCAGGGTGTTTTCAGCAGCCTTTTCCAGCAGGATGCGCAGGAAACTCGGCGTGCCCACATATCCGCGCGCACCCAGTTCGGCCAGTGCCTGCAGCTGCTGTTCGGTCTGCCCGGTGCCCCCCGGGAACACACTGCAACCCAGCGCATGGGCGCCGCTTTCCATCATGCTGCCGGCCGGCACCAGGTGGTAACTGAAGCTGTTGTGGACCAGTTCACCGCGCCGGAATCCGGCAGCGAAGAACGCCCTGGCCATACGCCAGTGATCGGGCCTGGCGCCATCGGGCTCATACAGCGTTCCGGGGCTCGCGAACACCCTGGGCATCAGCGGCCCGTAGCCGAAGGCGGCAAAGCCGCCGAGCGCGTCGCCGCCCTTTGCCCGGGAGGCCAGCTGCGCTTCCAGCAGTTCGTGTTTGCGGGTCACCGGCAGGCGCGCCAGGGCCGCCCGGTCGACCACCGATTCGGGGTCGACACCGTCCAGGATGGCGGCGAACGCCGGCGACGCCGCCTGCGCATGCGCCACCTGTTTCGGCAACGCCGCGAACAGCACCGCCTCGCGCTGGCCCGGGTCGCGGGTTTCCAGCGCGTCGTAGAACAGTTCGCGCACCGCCGTCATGCCAGCCACCTCTTGCGGCGCCGGTAACTCTTGACGTCGCGGAAACTCTTTCGCTGCGCGTCGCCCATGCCCAGGTAGAACTCCTTGACGTCCTGGTTGCCCGACAGCGCCTCGGCGGTTCCGTCCATCACCACCCGGCCGCTTTCCAGGATGTAACCGTAGTCGGCGAACCGCAGCGCCATGCCGGTGTTCTGCTCGGCCAGCAGGAACGTGACCTTTTCCTTTTCGTTGAGGTCCTTCACGATGGCGAAGACCTCTTCGACGATCTGCGGCGCCAGGCCCATCGACGGTTCGTCCAGCAGCACCAGCCGCGGGCTGGCCATCAGCGCCCGGCCGATGGCGCACATCTGCTGTTCGCCGCCCGAGGTATACGCGGCCTGGCTGCTGCGCCGGGTCTTCAGCCGGGGGAAGTAGGTATAGACCTTGTCGAGGTTGGCCGCCACCTCGCCCCGGTCCTTGCGGGTGTAGGCGCCGGCCAGCAGGTTCTCTTCGATCGACAGGTGGGCGAAGCAGTGCCGCCCTTCCATCACCTGCAGCACGCCACGCTGCACCAGGGCCGCGGGCGACAGCTTTTCGATGCGTTCGCCACGCAGCCGGATGCTGCCCTTGCTGACCTCGCCACGTTCGCCCAGCAACAGGTTGCTGACCGCCCGCAGCGTCGTCGTCTTTCCCGCGCCGTTGCCGCCCAGCAGGGCCACGATGCGGCCCTCGGGCACGTTGAGGGAGACGCCCTTCAGCACCAGGATCACATGGTTGTAGATGACCTCGATGCCGTTGACTTCGAGCAGGGGAGCACTAGGGGCGCTCATGGCGTTGACCTCCGTATTTCTTCATTGGGAACACCGCGGGACCGGCTTTGCCGGACCGCTGGTGTTGCCCCCGGCGAGGGGGTTGGCGAAGCGACGCGCAGTGCGCGAAGCCTGGGGGAGTTCAACAAGCTCTTGGCGTGATGTTCTTGTCCTTGGCGTACTTCGCGGACAGCTCCTTCACCAGCGGGTCGATATGGCTCTTGTCGGACTGGTACCAGTCGGACTTGATGTTCCATTTGCCGCCGTCCCACTGCACGATGCGCGCCCAGTCGTCGCCCATGTGGTTGGCACACGATGTCTTCACCGGACGCATGATTTCTCCGAAACCGAGCGCCTTGAGCCGGTCGGCGTTCAGGTCGAGGTTCTCGAAACCCCAGCGCACCTGTTCGGGGGTCAGCGTCTTGCCTTTTCCGTACTTCTCCTGAGCGGCGCGGATGGCTTCAACCTGCAGCATGGAGATCATCATTCCCCGCGTATGTGCGAGCGTGCCCACGCCGTTGGCCGCGCCGGTGCCCTGGCCCTTGTCGTAGACGAACTTCTTCAGGTCGTCGTGCACCTTGTCCCTGGCCGCGCTGTTGTGCAGCGTGATGGTGTTGTAGCCGGTGGCCCCGGCACCGATGTCCTTCACGTCGTGGTCCGACCCCGCCCACCAGATGCCGTACATGCGGTCGCGCGGGTAACCGCTGGCCTGTGCCTCGCGAATGCCCGCCGGGGTCATCACGCCGGCCGACCAGAACAGCACGTAGTCGGGCTTCTGCTGGCGGATCTGCAGCCAGGTCGACTTCTGTTCCACGCCGGGTGGCGTCACCGGGAAAAGCGACACCTCGAAGCCCTCGGCGGCCGCGCGTTTCTGCAGCAGCGGTATCGGCTCCTTGCCATACGGGCTGTCGTGATAGACCAGCGCGATCTTCTTGCCCTTCAGGCTGCCTTTTTCCTTCTTGGCGATGTCCTGCAACATCACGTCGGCCGCCGTCCAGTAAGTGCCGAGCAGCGGGAAGTTCCACTGGAACACGGTGCCGTCGGACGACTGCGAAAGCCCGTAGCCGGGCGTCTCGATAGCCACCTTGTCGACATAGGCCTTGTCGGTCACCGCGAAGGTGATGCCGGTCGATTGCGGATCGAAACCCGAGGCACCCGTGCCCTTGGCCTTGAGGCGTTCATAGCACTCCACGCCCTTGGCCGCGTCGTAGGCGGTTTCGCATTCCTCGTAGCCCAGCTTGACGCCGTTGACACCGCCGTCACGGGCGTTGACCAGCTTCAGGTAATCCTGCTTGCCGTCCGCCCACGGAATGCCAAGCGGCGCGAACTGGCCTGTGCGATAGACCAGCAGGGGCACGAACTGTTCCTGTGCCGACGCGGGCGCGCCAGCTATCACCGATGCCGCCGCGGCGGCTGCGATCACGAGGCTCTTGAACTTCATTTTTATGTCTCCTGTTGTGGATACCGACCGACCGAAAACTGCATCAATAGGGGAAGGGCCAGGTGCGCAGTTTTTGCCGCGCGGTGGACCAGAGTTTCGCGAGGCCGTGCGGCTCGACGATGAGGAAAAAGACGATGAGTGCGCCGAACACCATGTGTTCGAGCTGCGACGCAGTGGCGGTGCCCAGCGACAGGCCGAACCAGTGCGGCACGTAGTTCAGCACCAGCGGCAGCAGCACGATGAACGCGGCGCCGAAGAAGCTGCCGGCGATGGAACCGAGTCCGCCGATGATCACCATGAACAGCAGCTGGAAGGACTTGTCGATGCCGAAGGCGGCCGGCTCCCACGAGCCCAGGTGAACGAAGCCCCACAGCGCCCCGGCCACGCCGACGATGAAGCTGCTGACGGCGAAGGCGGTGAGCTTGGCGTGCACCGGGCGGATGCCGATGACACTGGCCGCGACGTCCATGTCGCGCATGGCCATCCACTCGCGGCCGATGGCGCCGCGCACCAGGTTCTTGGCCAGCAGGGCGACCACCACGACCAGGGTCAGGCACAGCAGGTACTTCTGCACCGGCGTGTCGAACCGGTAGCCGAACATCGACAGCACGTTGACGCTGACGGACCCCGACGACGAATCGTTGGTGACCCATTTCACCCGGTTGGTGAACCAGTCCACGAAGAACTGCGCGGCGAGCGTCGCCACCGCCAGGTACAGGCCGCGGATGCGCAGGCTGGGGATGCCGAAGAGCACGCCGCAGACCGTCGCCGCCAGGCCGCCGCCGATGAGCGACAGGATGAGCGGCATGCCTTCTATGCGCACCTGCAGGTTGTAGGCGGCGTAGGCACCGACGGCCATGAAGGCACCGGTGCCCAGGGATATCTGGCCGCAGTAGCCGACCAGGATGTTGAGGCCGGTGGCGGCCAGCGCGAGGATGAGGAACGGTATGAGCACCGCCCTGAAAAGATAGTCGCTGGCGAGGCTGGGCACGGCGATGAAGGCCACCGCCAGCAGCGCATAAAGGGCCCAGCGGTCCTGGGCAATGGGGAAGAGGGCGACGTCGGCCTGGTACGTCGTCTTGAACTGGCCGTTTTCGCGGTAGAACATGGCGTCAGACCCGGTCGATGATCTTGTCGCCGAACAATCCTTGCGGGCGGATCAGCAGGAAACCCAAAGCGAGGACATAGGCGAACCAGTTCTCGATGCCACCGCCGACGTAGGGGCCGAGGTAGATCTCGGAAAGCTTCTCGCCCACGCCGATCAGCAGGCCGCCGACGATGGCTCCCGGCACCGATGTCAGGCCGCCGAGGATGACCACCGGGAAGGCCTTCAGCGCCACCAGGGAGATGGAGAACTGCACCCCCAGCTTGCTGCCCCAGATGATGCCGGCGACCAGTGCGACGATGCCGCCGATGGACCACACCACCACCCAGATCCTCGACAGCGGAATGCCGATGGACTGGGCTGCCTGGTGGTCGTCCGCGACCGCCCGCAGAGCCCTTCCGGTCCGGGTCTTCTGGAAGAAGAGGGTGAGGGTGGCGACCAGCAATGCGGCGATCAACGCCGCGTAGAGGTCTTCCTTGCTGAGCAGCAGGCCGCCATCGAAGGTCTGCTCCATGACGATCATCGGATCCTTGGGCATGCCGACATCGATCTTGTAGGCGGCGCTGCCGAATAGCAGCTGGCCGGCGCCGTCGATGAAGTAGCTGATGCCGAGGGTGGCCATCAGGAGGGTGATGCCCGGCTGGTTCACCAGCCTTCTCAGTGCCAGTCTTTCCACCAGCCATGCCACTGCGACCATGCAGGCGGTGGCGGCCCCGAAGGCCAGGATATTGGCCAGTGTCTTGTTGTCGAAACCCAGCCACTGCGGGATCCATTCCGAGAACCTTGCCATCGCCAGCGCGGCGAAAAGCACCATCGCGCCCTGCGCGAAGTTGAAGACTCCGCTGGCCTTGTAGATCAGCACGAAACCCAGCGCCACCAGGGCGTAGAGCATGCCGACCATGAGTCCTCCGAAGAGGGTTTCCAGAAGAAAGCCCATTATTTTTGTTCCTCGTTTTTCATGCTGCACCGCCGAGGTACGCCCGGATGACTTCCGGATTCGCGCGGACTTCCGAAGGGGTTCCGTCACCGATCTTCTTGCCGTAGTCCAGCACCACCACACGGTCGGAGATGTCCATGACCACGCCCATGTCGTGCTCGATCAGGACGATGGTGGTGCGGAATTCTTCGTTCACGTCGAGGATGAAACGGCACATGTCCTGTTTCTCCTCGACGTTCATGCCGGCCATGGGTTCGTCCAGCAAAAGAACCTGCGGCTCCATCGCCAGCGCGCGGCCCAGGTCGACGCGTTTCTGCAGGCCGTAGGGCAGCTGGCCCACCGGGGTTTTTCGCCAGGCCTGGATCTCCAGGAAATCGATGATCCGCTCGACCTTTTCGCGGTGTTCCATTTCCTCGCGGGCAGCGGGACCGATGCGCAGCGCCTGCATGAACAGGTTGCTTTTCATGCGCAGGTTGCGGCCGGTCATGATGTTGTCCAGAACGCTCATGCCCTTGAACAGGGCCAGGTTCTGGAAGGTGCGGGCAACCCCCATTTCTGCCACCTGTCGGCTGTTCATGTGGGTGAAGGTCTGGCCACGGAAGGTGATCCGGCCCTGTTGCGGCTGGTAGACGCCGTTGATGCAGTTGAGCATCGAACTCTTGCCGGCGCCGTTGGGGCCGATGATGGATCGCACCTCGTGTTCGCGGACGTCGAAGCTGATGTCGGTCAGTGCCTTCACGCCACCGAAACTCAGCGAGATGTTGCGTACGTCCAGCACCACCTCGGCGGCACTGTCGGATGTTCCGGGCGTCATCAGGAGGGGTTCGGCCATCATGTTCATGCCGCGCTCGCGAGGGGTTGGAAAACCTGGGCCTCGACCACGTTCAGGGTCGCGCTCACCGTGCCGCTGCGGCCGTCCTCGAACTTGACCAGGGTCTCGATGTGCTGGCGCCGCACCCCCGTGTAGAGGGCCGTCAGCAGCAGCTGGTACTTGTCGGCGATGAAACCGCGGCGCACCTTGCGGGTCCGGGTCAGCTCGTCGTCGTCGGGGTCGAGTTCCTTGTGCAGCACGATGAAACGTGCCACCTGCGTGGCTTCCATGCCGGCCTCGTTCGACAGGTCGGCATTGACCTGCGCCACGCACTGGGCGATGAGCTCGAGCACCTCGGGCTTGCCGGCCAGGTCGACATAACCGGCATAGGGCAGGCCCTGGCGTTCGGCCCAGTTGCCGACCGCCTCGAAGTCGATGTTGACGAAGGCTGTCACTTCGTCGCGACCGTGGCCGAAACACACGGCTTCCTTGATCTGCGGGAAGAACTTGAGCTTGTTCTCGATGTAGTTGGGCGCGAACAGCGCGCCGTTGGTGAGTTTGCCAACGTCCTTTGCGCGGTCGATGATCCGCAGGTGGCCGTCGCTGTCGATCACGCCCGCATCGCCGGTGTGGAAGTAGCCCTCGGCGTCGATCACCTCGGCGGTGGCGTCGGGGCGTTTGTAGTATTCCTTCAGCACCGACGCGCCGCGTACCAGCACCTCGCCGTCGTCGGCTATGCGGATCTCGATGCCCGGCGCGGCCTCGCCGACGGTGTGCAGCTTGACCCGGCCGTTCTTCTGCAGGCATACATAGGCGCAGGTTTCCGTCTGCCCGTAGAACTGCTTGAGGTTGACGCCCACCGAACGGAAGAAACGGAACAGGTCGGGGCCGATGGCTGCGCCCGCCGTGTAGGCCACGCGCACCCGCGACAGCCCCATCACGTTGCGCAGCGGGCCGTACACCAGCGCGTTGCCGACGGCGTACTGCAGGCGGTCCAGGCCACCCACCCGCTTGCCGTCCAGGATGTCGGCCCCCACCCGGCGGGCCAGCGCCATGGCACGGGCATACATCCAGCGCTTGACGGCGGACGCGTCTTCCATGCGGATCGAGATGCTGGTCAGCATCGCCTCGAAGACCCGTGGCGGCGCGAAGTAGTAGCTGGGGCCGATCTCGCGCAGGTCGATGGCCGCTGTGGCGGGCGATTCGGGGCAGTTGATGGTGAAACCCGCCACCAGCCACTGCGCCAGCGAGAACAGGTGGTCGCCCACCCAGGCCGGCGGCAGGTAGCAGATGACGTTGTCCTTAGGGCCCAGGCCGTCGGTCTCGACGCTGCCACGGGCGGCGGCGATGAAACTGCGGTGGGTCTGGCAGACACCCTTGGGTTTGCCGGTGGTGCCGGAGGTGTAGAGGATGACCGACACGTCGTCGGCCGCGACCGCCGCGACCGAACGGTCGTAGGCGCCGGCATTCGCGGCATCCCATTGCCGGCCCTGCTCCATCAGCGCCTGCATCGACAGCAGGCCGGGCTGGTCGTAGCAGCGCAGCCCGCGCGGGTCGTCGTAGAGGACATGCCGGATGTCCAGCGTCTCGCGCAGTTCGAGCAGCTTGTCGACCTGCTCCTGGTTTTCGGCGAAGGCGAAACGGATGCCCGCATCCTGCAGCACGAAGGCCATCTCGGTGGCCACCGAGTCCTGGTAAAGCGGCACCGGAACGCCGCCTGCGGCCTGCGCTGCGATGAAACAGAAATAGAGGTGCGGCCGGTTGTCGCCGACGATCGCCAGGTTGTCGCCGCGCTGGAAACCCAGCGACATCAGGCCGCATGCGATGGCCCGCACATCGGCCTGGGCCGCCGACCAGGGCCAGGTCTGCCAGATGCCGTATTCCTTTTCCCGCACGGCTGGCGCCGTGGGCCGGATTTCGGCATGGCGTGCAAGCAACTGCGGAAAGGTTTCGGTCGTCATGCGGTCCTCGTCTTGTCTCGTTGGGGCCAGTCGAGCCGCATCCTAGGACCGCGTTTGACGCCTGCTTGTCTTGCTGGCGACATTCCTAGGGAATGTCCTATCAGGTGCTGTCCGGGGTGGCCGCGCCGGGCCGCACCAGCAGAATTCGACGACCTTGACGTCCAGCCCCGATTCATCACTGCACCAGCGGCGACGCACGCCGTCCGAAGCCGAACTCGCGGCCATCCCGTGGCTGCGACGGCTGACGGCACAGGAGCGCAACCGCGCAGTCGATGGCCTGATGGTCAGCGAGGCCGAGCCGGGCGACTTCATCTGCCGGCTGGGTCGCCCTCCGACCTACTGGTTCGGTGTGGTTGAAGGCCTGCTGAAGATGAGCACCGACACCGACGGCGGGCACACCATGACCTTCGCCGGCATGGCTCCCGGCGGATGGTTCGGCGAAGGCACGGTGCTCAAGCGCGAGCCCTACCGGTACAACATCCAGGCCCTGCGTCGAAGCCTGGTGGCGGGCCTGCCGATCGACAGCTTTCACTGGCTGCTCGACCACTCCATCGAGTTCAACCGTTTCGTGATGAGCCAGTTGAACGAGCGCCTGTCGCAGTTCATCGTGGCACTGGAAACCGACCGCATGGCGAGCCCCGACGCCCGGGTGGCGCGCAGCCTGGCCGCGTTGTTCAACCCGGTGCTGTACCCCGCCGTGGGCGACATGCTGCGCATCACCCAGCAGGAACTGGCCTACCTGGTGGGGCTTTCAAGGCAGCGGGTCAACCAGGCGCTGGCGACCCTGCAGGCACAGGGCCTGATCCGCATCGAATACGGCGGCCTGCGGGTGCTGGACCTCGCGGCCCTGCGGGAGAGCTAGGCCCGGCCGGCCTAGGCACTTTCCCTGGCGATCACACGGAAACCCATGTCGGCGATGCGATGTTCGCCGCCGAGCGAACGAGTCGCCACGCTGCCCAGCCGGCGCAGCAACATGCGGCCCGCCTCGGCACCCATGTCGTGGGAGCGCACCTGCACCGTGGTCAGCGATGGCACCGTGGCGGCCGACAGCGGCTGGTCCGAGAAACCGACCACCGCGATTTTCTGGGGCACCGCCCAACCCTGGCGGCTGCATTCGAAAAGCACGGCGGCGGCAATGATGTCGTTGCTGCAGAAGATGCCGTCGATACCCGGTTCGCGCGCCATCAATTCGCGCAGGGCCTGTGCGCCACCCTCGAACGAGGTCGGTGGCCGGCCGGCCAGGGCGACGACCGGCGCGATGTCATGGCGTGCCAGTGCGGCGGTGAAACCGGCAAGTCGCTTGTCGGCACGCGGCTCATCCGCACCGATGTAGCCCGGGCGGCGGCAGCCGCGCGCCAGCAGGTGTTCGGCTGCGGCTTCGCCGGTGCCGTGGTTGGAAAAACCCACGGCCATGTCGAGCGGCTCCAGGCCCAGGTCCCAGGTTTCCACGACCGGGATGCCGGCGGCCTGCAGGCGGTCGCGCACCGCGTCGGGCCGGTCGGCGCCGGTCAGCACCATGGCGTCGACTCGGCGGCCGAGGAAGGTGTCGACCATGCGTTCTTCCGAACCGGGGTCGTAGCCCGACTGGCCCAGCAGCAGCTGGTAACCGGCGGCCGAGAGCACTTCGGACAGGCCGTCGATGGTCTCGGCGAACCATGCGTTGGAGAGCGTCGGCACGATGCAGCCGACGATGCGCGACCGGCTCGACGCCAGCGTGCCGGCGTTGAGGTTGGGCACGTAACCCAGCCGCGCGATGGCTTCCTGCACGGCCGCGCGGGTGGTGGGTGCCACGCTCTGCGGATTGCTCAGCACGCGGGACACCGTCACACGGGCCACACCCGCCATGCGGGCCACGTCGGCCATTCGGACCGGACCGGCAGTTGCGCCGGGAAAATCAGGTGCTTTCACGGTGCACCACCTCGAAACCAATATCCACGACGGCCTCTGGCTGCCGCTGGCCGGCCAGGCGTGCCAGCAATAGCTGGCCCGCCCTTTCGCCGATGTTGCTGGCATGCACCTGGACGGTGGAGATGCGCGGATACCCCGCGCGAGCGATCGGCAGGTCGCCGAAACCCATGACCGCGATGCGGCCGGGTATGTCCCAACCCCGTCGCCGGCATTCGAAAAGAACGCCGGCTGCGAGGGTGTCGTTATTACAGAAGACCGCGTCTATCTCGGGTCGGCGCGCCAGCAGGGCGGCCAGCCGGGGACCGGCATCTTCGATTTCTGCCGGTGGCAGGATGAGTTCGGCCGGCACATCGGCGACACCGCGTTCACGGGCTACGGCGCGCAGGCCTTCCAGGCGCTGGTAGGAACGGTCTTCGTCAGCGCCGATGTAGGCGGGTGCACGGTAGCCGCGCTCGAAAAGATGTTCGCCTGCGGCACGGCCGGCGGCATGGTTGGAAAAACCGACCAGCATGTCGATCGGCTGGCGCGCCATGTCCCAGGTTTCCACCACCGGGATGCCGCTGCGCTGCAGCCGGGCCCGCAGGCCGGCGGCATGGGTGACACCGGTCAGCACCACCGCGTCGACACGCCGCCCGATGAAGGTGTCGACCAGCCGGGCTTCTTCCTCGATGCGGTAGTGGGTCTGCCCCAGCAGCAGCTGGTAGCCGCCATCGCCCAGGATGCGGGTCAGGGCTTCGATGGTGTCCGAAAAGACCGAATTGGAAATCACCGGCACCAGGCAGCCCACGATGCGCGAACGGCTTGACGCCAGGCTGCCAGCGGTCAGGTTGGGCAGGTAGCCCAGCTGCGCGACCGCCGCCCGTACCGCGGCCAGGGTCGTCGGCGCTACCTGGTCGGGTGTATTGATGGCTCTCGAAACCGTGACCAGTGACACCCCTGCCGCATGGGCCACATCGCTCATGCGTGCTGCCGCCCTCGGACCTGCTGGCAGGCGGCGGCGGGATGAATGGGCGCTGGTGGTCACGGCTGGATAACAGGGCGAAGCGAGAAAACGGCAGCTTGCGGAAATGAATACGCATCCAAAAGTCGATTGGATGCGTGGATGCGTGGAAGCGGCAGGAGTATGCCGGGAGCATGGGGCTTTTTCTCTTACCCGTAACTACGCTCATGGTGTTGAAAGCGCTTCCATTCCAACTCTTCCACGAATTTTTCGGACTTTGTCGCCCCTCTTGCATGCCGCTGCCTTTTTCTGAAGCGTCATGAAAACGCTTTCATCTCACATGATCGCGTGACCAATCATGGTGGACTGCGGGTCGGGTGTTGTGCTCCGACCGTCCGGCCCGCTTGTCAGGACGCCGTCGCGGGCAATGCCCAAAGAGTCAGACCGCTGACAAACACCCGGGTTTATAAACACACGGAAACAAGGGGCCGCCCGCATGCCGACTGCACCGAATCACGCCGTCATCACCTTCGACTGCCAGGGCCGACTGACTTCCTGGAACGAAAGTGCGCAGTGGCTGCTGCAATGGACCGCCGAGGAAATGCTGGGCCGGCAGCGCGCGCTTATCCATCCACCCGGCGAACGTGATGCCGACCGGTTGCAAGCCGCGACGGACCGGGCACGGTCTGCCGGCGCCGCTTTCGAGGAATGCTGGCTGGAAAGCAGGTCGGGTGAACGTTTGCGGGCGTTCGCCGAAACGAGCCCCTTGCGTTCGGACGAGGGCGAGCTCGTCGGTTTCGTGCAGGTGCTGCGCGCTTTACCCGGCGCGCAACCGTCGTCAGGCTCGCCCAGGGTCTCCGACCGCAGGCTGCATCGCGCGCAGGAGGTCGGCGGCGTCGGCAGCTTCGCGGTCGACCTGGTGAGCGACCGGGTTTTCGGCAGCCCGCAGTTCCACCGCATCTTCGGCGTGCCGGACGCCGAGAGCCTGCCGGCCCGGCTGATCGAGTGCCTGGTGCTGCAGGCAGACGCCCACCTGATGTCAGATGCCGGCCGCCGGCTGGCCGCGGCCACGCCGCTGGATGTCGAATACCGCATCCGCCGGGCCGACGACGGCGCACTGCGCTGGATCTCGCGCAAGGCCGAGTACGAACGCAACCCCGACGGAACGTTGCGCCGCCTGGTGGGTGTGGTGCAGGACATCACCGAACGCCGAGAGACCCAGCGCGAACTGGAAGAAAGCGCGGCCAAGTTCCGCATCCTGGCCGAGGCACTGCCGGCGCTTGTGTGGACCGCCCTGCCCAATGGTTTTCTCGACTGGTTCAACGACCGGGTGTACCAGTACACCGGTGCTGCACCGGGCGAGCTCGACGGCGCCGGCTGGGTGCGGGTGCTGCATCCGGACGAGGCCGCCAGGGTCGAGGCGCTTTGGATGGGCTGCGTGGCGTCGGGCGACGGCCTGGAGATCGACTTCCGCCTGCTGCGCGCCGACGGGGTGTACCGCTGGCACCTGGTGCGCGCGCTGCCGCTGCGCAACGACCAGGGCCGCATCATCCGGTGGGTAGGCACCAACACCGACGTGCACGAAAGCAAGCTGGCACAGGTGGAGGTGACGCGCGACCGCGACCGCATCTGGACGTTATCGCAGGAGCTGATGCTGATCAGCGACCTGCAGGGCTGCATCGCCGCGGTCAACCCCAGTTCGCAACGCATCCTGGGATGGACCGAGGACGAGATGGCCGGCCGTTCGCTGGCCGACTTCATCCATCCGGAAGACATCGCCACGACCACGGCCGAGCTGGCGCGGCTGTCGCGGGGCGTCACCACGCTGGCTTTCGAGAATCGCTGGCGGGTGAAGGGCGGCGGCTGGCGGCTGTTCAGCTGGACCGCGGTGCCCGACGGGGGCTACATCCATGGCGTGGGGCGCGACGTTTCACGCGAGCGGGCGGCTGAAGACTCGCTGCGCCAGTCGCAGAAGATGGAAGCCATCGGCCAGCTGACCGGCGGCGTGGCGCACGACTTCAACAACGTGCTTGCCGTGGTGCGCAATTCGGTGGACCTGCTGCGCCGCCTGCCACCGGACGACCCGCGGCGCGGGCGTTTCATGGATGCCATTGCAAACGCTGTCGACCGGGCCACCAAACTCACCGGCCAGTTGCTGGCCTTCGCCCGGCGGCAGGCGCTGCAGCCGGTGGTGTTCGATGTCGGCCAGAACGTGCGGGCGGTCACCGAGATGATCGCCAGCCTGACCGGTGCCCGCATCGAGATCGTGCTGCAGATGGGCAGCCAGGCCTGCCATGTGAACGCCGACCCGAGCCAGTTCGACACCGCGCTGGTCAACCTGGCCGTCAACGCACGCGACGCCATGGCCGAATGCGGCCGGCTCACCATCGCCGTGCACGCCTGTGACGCCATTCCCGCATCGAAGCTGCAACCGGCCGTGCCCGGGCGCTACGTGGCGATCTCGGTCCACGACACCGGCAGCGGCATCGCGCCGGAACACATGGGCCAGATCTTCGAGCCCTTCTTCACCACAAAGGGCGTGGGTCACGGCACCGGACTGGGACTGTCGCAGGTCTTCGGTTTCGCCAGGCAGTCCGAAGGTGACATCCGCGTGGAAAGCACGCCGGGCCAGGGCAGCACCTTCACCCTCTACCTGCCCCGAGCTCTGCGTGGCCGTCCGATCACAGACTCCCACGACGCCGGCGGCCACAGGGACGAAATGCCGCGCGGGCGGGGCGCTTGCGTGCTGGTGGTCGAAGACAACCCGGAGCTCGCCATGTCGGTCGAGCTGATGCTGCAGGCGCTGGGCTACACCAGCGTGGCGGTGGCAAGCGCCGAGGCCGCCATCGAGACGCTCGAACATGACGCCCGCCGCTTCGCCGTGGTGTTCACCGACGTGGTGATGGCCGGCATGAATGGCGTCGAGCTGGGGGAATGGGTGAGCCGGCGTTTCGGCTCGTTGCCGGTGGTGCTGACCAGCGGCTACAGCCATGTGCTGGCGCAGAACGGCGGCCACCGGTTTGCGCTGCTGCACAAGCCCTACGCCATGGAAGCGCTGGCGCAGGTGCTGCACGAAGCCTGCGCAACGGTGCGCAGGCCCTGAACCTGGTCAGGCGTCGAGGTCGAGCTCCAGGCCGGGAGCGGCCTCGAAATCGGCCGAGTTGTACAGCTTGTGCACCGCGCTGGGGGCGACGGCATCGCTGACCACCGCCAGGCGCCACGGGTTGCCGGCAAGTGCGGCTTCACGTTCGATGGGGCTCAGCTTGAAGCTGCGCACGCCGCCGCCCAGGCCCTTCACCGATAGCTTGAGCAGGGTGGTGCCCTTCTTGTCGGAGACTTCCATGTCGTAGCCGAAATGCTCGCTGGTGACGGCCTCGGCCTTATAGCCGTAGCTGCCGAAGTACTTGAACAGGTAGGCCATCGCCGCCGCCTGGACCTCGTCGGAAGGCACCTGCGCGCCGCCGATGCCGGCCTGCGCGGTCGGCACGCCACCGCGCTCGCGGGCGGCCTTCAGGTCGGCGTCGGTGGGCACCCAGCCGGCGTTGTCGCCGCGCACCAGGATGGCGTACTTCTCGTCGGCGTTCCAGACCGTCACGCGCCAGGCCTCGTCGTCCGGCACGCGGGTCGAGATCTTGGCGTCCTTGTTGGACTCGACCTGCTGGATCTCCACCCGGTTGGCCTGCAGCGCGGCACGCACCGGCTGTTCTTCGTCGAGCGCGTATTTCAGCAGCTGCATGCGGTCTTTGGCGCGCTGGATCTGCTGGGGCGAACGTTCGATGCCACCCAGGCGCTGGTGCGTATCGAGGGATTCGAGGTGGAACCAGCGGCCGTCGGCCGCGACGGTGATGAGTTCGGCCCAGATGGTGACGATCACGTTGTCGCCACTGGCCAGCCAGGCCGACGACGCGGCCTGGGTTCGCGCGTCGTAGACACCCATCTTGGTGATCACTTCGACAGGCGTGTGTTTGACGCCCGACAGGCGTTTTTCATTGATGACCGCCAGGACGGTGGGGTCGATTTCTTTTTCCATTCAGCTGCATTCAGGTGCGTTTTGACAGCCCGAAGTATGCCGCCAGGTGCCGAACAACCCCATGCGGCTCACTAGAGCGCGCGGTGGTAGATGGCCCGTGCGTCCGCCAGCGTCAGCTCACGCGGGTTGTTCATCAGCAGCCGGGTCTGCAACATGGCGTCGCCGGCCAGCCGGTCAAGGTCGGCTTCCGTGATGCCGTGGTCGCGCAGGCGCATGGGCAGGCGTGTCGCTGCGGCAAGGCTTTCGATGTGCTCGATGAAGGCCGTCGCACGGGCCGTGCTGTCGCCCTGCAGGCCGGGCACCACGGCGTCGGCGAGGGCGGCGTAATGGTCGGCTGCATGTCCGATGTTGAACCGCAGCACATGCGGCAACACCAGCGCGTTGCTCAGGCCGTGCGGCAGATGGAAATGCCCTCCCAGCGGGTATGCCAGCGCATGCACCGCGGCCACCGGCGCATTGGCGAAGGCCTGGCCGGCCAGCATGGCGCCCAGCAGCATGGCTTCGCGGGCTTCCAGGTCCTGGCCGTTCTCGCAGACGCGCATCAGGTTGGCCGACAGCAGGCGCAGCGCCAGCACCGCCAGGTGGTCCGACAGCGGGTTTTTCAGGCGTTTGCTGGTGAAGGCCTCGATGGCATGCACCATCGCGTCGATGCCGGTGGCGGCGCTGATGGCCGGCGGCAGGCCCAGCGTCAGCGTGGCGTCGAGCACCGCCATGTCGGCATACAGCTGGCGCGCCACGATGCCGCTCTTGGTGGTGGCGCCGGTCGTGACGATGGCGATGGGTGTCACCTCCGAACCCGTGCCCGCGGTGGTCGGCACCTGCACCAGCGGCAGGCGTTCGCCCTGCACCTGGTCGATGCCGTACATCTGAGCCAGTGGCTGGTGCCCGGCCAGCAGCACCGCCACCAGCTTGGCGACATCCATCGAGGAACCGCCTCCCAGCCCGACCACCACCTGTGCACCGAAATCCCGGGCACGCGCGGTGACGGCCTCGACCACATGATCGGGCGGGTCGGCCAGCACATCGTCGATCACCAGCACCTGCCAGCCGGCCTCGGCCAGGCTGGCGAGCGATGGCGCCAGCAGGCCGCTACGGTGCAGGAAGCCGTCGGTGATCACACACACCCTGCCCACCGCGTAACGGGTGGCCAGCAGCGGGCCGAGCCGGGCGGCGGCGCCGCTCTCCATGACGATGCGGGGGACGGTCTGGAAGCTGAAGGGATTCATGGTGGCTGTGTCCGTTTTTTGCAGTGGTGCTTGTGCCGTTGTCAGGCGATACCGAAGGCCTCGCGCAGCGCCTCGCCGAATCCGGCGGTGCCGCTGATCGACAGGCTGACCGAAAACCGGCCCGGGCCCGGCGTGCCGGCTTCGCTGGTGATCTCGCCGCTGCAGTCGTCGTAGTGCAGCGTCTGCGGGGTGCGGGTCTCGATGGCGCCGTCCAGCTGGAAATCCCATTCGCCGCCGTCTTCCAGCGGCGCGCGGCCGCCGGGAAAGCTCTGGTGCGCCCAGCCCAGCACCGCCGCCACCTCGGCATGCAGCGGGGCCAGCCGGGCCGCCGGCACGCTGGCCAGGGCGTCGAAGACGACCGAACCGTCGGCGTCCTCGCTCAGGTCGAAATCGAGAAATTGAAGTTCCATCGCGCCGATGATGCCCGCAGCCCGTGCCGCGGCGAAACCGGCTAATCCCGCAGGGCCAGGATGCCGCTCAGCATCACCGCGCTGCCGATGTCGAGCTTCTCGAAGATGTTGCGCACATGGGTGCGCACCGTGTCCTGCGAACGTTTCAGGGTCAGCGCCACCTCTTTCTGGGTCAGCCCGGTGACCAGCAGTCGCACCACCTTCAGTTCGCTGCTGCTGAGGCTGTCGACCGCATGGCGCGGCCGTGCCTTGAGGTAGAGCACGTCATGTTCCAGCGTGCGCCGCACCACGGTCTCGGGGCCGACGACGCGGTCGGTGTCGCAGCGCAGGCGCTCCATCAGCTGAGGCGACACATGGTTGTCTTCGCCGCCCGGCCAGTCGGTCGCGACCAGCTGCAGGAACCGCACATCGGCGTGGTACAGCACCCCCCGCACATCGGCGATGGCCGCCGCCCACTGCGCCCTGGCGTCACCACCGCACAGGCGTTCCAGGTTGGCCTGCCGGTTCATGGCCAGCGCCTGCATCAGGTGCGGCGCCGCGGTTTCCATGACCTTCGTCTCTTCGGCGGTATAGACCTGCGCCGGGTCCCGCCGATAGAGCGAAACCCACTGGACCACCCGTGTCCGCAGGTCGAGTTCGCTGTTGATAAGCAGGTTGTCGTGACCGAAGGCCTGCCGATAGGCCAGCAGAGGACGCAGATGTTCGCCGTGCAGGGACTCGTGGGCATTGAAGGCCTGGGTGACCCGCTCTTCCCGCGTGATGGCCCGGGCGACCACATCCAGGTGCTTGACCTTTTCATAGGCCGCCACCATGCCTGCGGACACCTTGTGCAGGTGGATGCTGTGGAAGTCGACGCCCTGCTGCGGCGAACGCATGTGGGCCGTGCCCCAGCTGGCGGCATCGAAGGCGATGAAGCGCTTGAGCTGTTCCAGGGCGGCGTCCTGGAACAGCTGCACCGGCAAGGACTGCGCCAGCCGGTAGACCGTCAGGAGCAGCGTGCTGAAAGCGTCGAACTGGAAACTCATGAGGGGTGGTAGGGCGGGGAAGACCAACGGCAGAACCGGGCGTCGATGTCGGACGGACGATCAGGTGCCGGCAGCGCCACCCGTTCCTTTCATGTGAGCCCTGACGGCCTGGAAGGAAAGATTGGAAGGAAGGAGTTCTATTGCCTCGTCGAACCGTTGGATCGCTTCGCTGCGCCGCCCGGTGTGATTGAACAAATGGCCGAGGTGTGCCAGGCAGCCGGCCTTTTCTGCGGCGGAAGCCGCCATGGCGATGGCTATCTCGGCATTCCGGATGGCCGAATCCATCTTGCCGGACTGTCCCTGGGCGCCACTCAGAAACTTGTGGATCTGCGCACCGGTTTCACCGCCAACGACGGCTTTTTCCAGCACCCGAGCACACCAGTCGTAACGCCGGCGCCGGAACAACACAAAACCGAGTTCACGCAAATGCACCGTATTATTTTTGCGCGCCAGGCGCAGGTTCAGCGAAACCCGGCCGCTGTCGAATATCCCGACCATGAAATCCTTGAGCGCACCGGCCCGGTGCAACCAGAAAGTACTCGGATGACCCGAATACCGCACACGAATTTGATGAATACGGGAAAGGGGAAACTTCGAAGCAATCATCGGAATATGCAAGGCATCCTCGTTCATCGGATCGAACACCATGAAAATCTCGATTCGACCGGGGCCGCCCTGAATGCCGTATTGCCATCGAATCCTGGCGGCGTTCGATGCCCAGCGGCGATCGAAATCCTGATCGATCCTGAATTGCGGTGAAATGGCCAGAACGCGTGAAAATTTCAAGATGTCCGCAAAGGCAAGTGCGGCATAAGCACCCATCGAAGAGCCATAACCGTGAACGATCGCGTAATGCGTCTTCAGGAACAGCGCCAGTTTTTCTACTTCCTGCGGTGGCAGGCCCTGGTGCCAGTCGTCGCCATTCGACTCCACCGACACCACGTCATAACCCGAATGCAACAGAAAATCCGCCCCGCTGGTTTTACCGCCCAATACCCGCAAACCGAAAAAGGAAAAAATCACGACACATGCATTCGCGAAGCCGGCTCCCGATTTGAAAAAGGTAATGGAATTAGTCGTGGATTTGAACATTCGACCTCGATTGAAAATCCGGATTCCGACAAAGGGTTTTTAGGCGTGATTTGGCATACACACCTGAAACGTAACACGGCACCTGGAAACCCCGAATCCACCGGCCGTGATGCGTTTGACCCCACCGGCTCCTGTCCGCGCCTCTCAAGCCCTGTCCGGCGACTACCGAAATGTGGTACCGGCACCCGTCGCTCGCCGTAAACCGACCCGGCGTGCAGGCCGCATAGAAAATACGCGGCAGGCGCGAAAGCACAATAGTTGCGATGGTTCATCCGAATACATGTCACCCTTATCAGGCCTGCATCTTTTTTATTGCACCGAGGCGGGATGGACGGACTAATCGGAGCGGTGTTGACAAACCGTATCCACCGGTAAGGTGATGTGAAGGTAATGCTGCCAACTCTTCACTCTCCATGCCCTCCAAATCCAAGCCCGGCACCGGGACCGCGTCTGCCAGGACCGCTGCCAAATCCACCGCCCGGCCGCCGACGAAAGTCATCGCCAGTGCGCCGTCTCCCCAGGCCGCCCCGCCCGGCCTGAAGATCGTCCTCAAGAAAAGCGCAGCCAGAAAAGCCGTGCCCAAAACCGCGCCGGGCCAACTGACCACGGCCGTGGTCCGCAAGGCCCGACCCGAGAAGTCCCTCCCCATCTACCAGATTTACTTTCTGCCGGAACAGAGGCCAGCGCTCGACGCCGCCTTCATTCCGCTGGACAACTCGGCCAGCACCGATCCGCTGCACGAGTTCGCCGTCTTCGAACGCCTGGGCCGGGACGAAGGCCTGCGCCAGGCTCCGCTGTGGGGTGCGATGTCGTGGCGGTTCGGCGTCAAGACCGGCTTGAGCGGTCAAGCCCTGCGCCAGGCCATCGCCGCCCAGCCCGGCCACGATTTGTACTACTGCAATCCTTTTCCCGAACATGAAGCCCTGTTCATCAACAGCTGGCAGCAGGGCGTCCCTTCGCACCCCAACTTCACCGCCTTGTGCACCGCCGTCTTCGAGGCAGGCGGTCTGCCGGTGGAAGAACTGGGCGCGCTGCATCCCTCGCCGCTTTTCTCCACCTGCAATTTTTTCGTCGGCAGTCCGGCCTTTTGGGGCCTGTACCTGCCCTGGGTGCGCGGCCTGCTCGACCGGGTGCGCGCCGGCGTGCCAGGTTCGGTGCTGAAGGTGCTCGACTCCCCTCTAAGCGACCCCAACAACCACCACGCCGGCTCAACCTACTGGCCATTCATCGTCGAACGACTGCTGCCGCTGTTCCTGGCCGGTGAGGGCCGGGAACTGAAAACCCACAAGCTGGCCCTGCCGGCCGTCGAGGTCCGCCTCAACACCCATCTGCAGCGACTGCGCGAAATGAAGGACGTGGCCCACCGCACCCGATCGCGCTGGCTTTATGCCTGCTGGCTGAACTACCGGAACCTGTACCTGCTGCAGACCGCCGGCCCCGACTGGTGCAAACGTTACCTGCCGCTGATCAGCGCCGCCGAACTGCACTTCCGCTGACTCCGTCGAATCCGCAGATGATTTTGAATGCCGACCGCACCCCGTATGGCCAACACATGGGAAGCAGGTGCTCGCCTCTCGAAACGAAAAGGTTGAATATTCAATGGAAATTTCCGTTCATATCGAAGGCATCAAATCGGCTGGCGACGTTTGCAAATCTTCCATCGTCATCCGACCGCCGCTCACGGTGAGAACATCCAATACCGAATCCTTTCTGCAGGGTTCGCCCGGTTTGAAGCTGAATGAATTCCAGTTCGACTCCATCGAGATCCACGCGATCAAAAACTGTTTCATGCTGCCCACCGGCGCCATCATTACCCACGACGGCTGGGTGATCGCAGAAACCCTGGAAGGTTCGCTGGTCGACAACGGCATGAGCACCGACCGGCCACTTACGCTGCCCATCAACAACCATTTCAAGGAGCCGATTTACTGCACCTCGAAATTCGGCACCTTCAATTATTCGGTTTTTCTTCATGAAGTACTGCCCGCGATCTATGTCGCCGGATTACGTCCCGATCTGTCCAGCGGATTCACCCTAGGCTACGCCGCCTTCGTGCCGCAACAAAAGCAGGACAAGTTCAAGGAACTCTACGCACCTTTCTACCCGCCGGCCTTCGCCGTGAATATCAGCGGACGTACCAGCGTGTGCAGCGAGGCCTTGATTCTCTCGACCGGGGCGCGCCGCCACAACCTGCAGCGGATCAAACGTGTCATGCCACCGATGATGGCGGAATTCGCCCTGTCGCTCGATCCCAATATCCAGGATGCGCCGGAACGTATCTATGTGCTGCGCGAACGAAAATCGATCCGTGAACTCGAGAACCGGGAACGCATCATTCTGTGGGCGCATGAAAACGGATTTGTATGCGTCGAACTGGCAGACCTGTCGTTTTCCGCGCAGGCCTCCTATTTTCGCAATGCTTCGGTGATTTTTGCCGAACACGGTGCGGGCCTGGCCAACCTGTGGCATTGCCGGAAGGGCGTGAAGATCTTCGAGATATTTCCGGACAAACTCTGGGGACGCTGGCTTTATCGCGCAATCGCCAATCTGTCCGGCTTCGAATATGCGGCGGACATGATTCCGACCGGCGAGGACTGGATCTGGAACAAGGATTCCGTTCTGCTGCCGAGCCAGACGCTCGACAGGGGCCTGAAGCATTTTTCGCTGTGACGTCGGACGGTAAAACCCATGCCCAAAACGATCGCAGCCACATCGGAAGTCGCCGCCGTATTCGATGATCGTGGCGGCGACCATTTGCTCATCACCTTTGCCCCGCTGGACTTTCAGTGTGCGACGGATGAGTTCTGGGGACAGCAGTTCGCCGGTAAAGCCGGGTTTTCCGCCATCGGCTTCGTGCCCAGGCGCAATAACTGGTACCCGGCGGCCGATATGCATCGCCTCATCACCGAACTGGAAAAAAACCTGCAACGGTTTCCCTACAGAATTTCCTACGGTTCATCCATGGGTGCTTATGGCGCGCTCAAATACTCCAGGCGACTGGGGGTTTCGACGGCCGTCACCTTCGGCGCGCAAACCTCCATCGACCCCGGAGATGGCATCGTCGATACCGCCTACACCCGGTATTTCCAGAATGCATTGCATGAACAGATGTCCATCAAGTCGCAGGACGTGGCGGAAAACGCCCACCTGTTTTTCGATCCACAGATCGATTTCGACTTGCAGAATGCAGCCCGCATCATGGCTGCGGCACCTCATCTCAAAACCATTCCGCTGCCGTATGCAGGCCACGACTGCATCAAGATCGCGGCCGGCACGGTCAGCATGGCGAGGCTGATCCTTGCCTGCCTGGAAGGTGACTTGGCGAACGTCAAATCACTCGCACGCGGTATGCGGGCAAATTCGGGTGCAAGGCTGTCCGGCATCGCGCAGGCACTGGCACCCAGACGGCCCGACTGCGCCCAACGGCTCGTCGACAACCGGCGCGACGCCATGGATGGAAAACAGGCGGGCCTCTGTCACGACGCGCTGGCGAACGCCTATCTGCGCTTGAACGACCTGCCCAACGCACTGGCGGCCGCCGCTGCGGCCTATCGTCTGCTGCCCGCCCGTTCATCCATTGTCCGGACCCGGGCGGTTTGCCTGGAAAAAGCCGGACAACTCGAAGAAAGCGTGCAGTTCTACGAGCGATACAACCACTTGAACCCACACGATGGGCTGGTCCGGAACTCGCTGGCGCGCTGTTATCTGCGACTGGGCCGCCTGGCGCTGGCGCGCGAAACATCGCAGATCGCGCGGTCGCTCCAGCCCGAGCATCCGAGTGTCATCGCCTGCGCAGCCGCAATCAACGCGGCGATAGACAAGGCGGATGCGGACCGCACGGATGTCTAAACCATCACGATCTTGCCCGGCGGCGCGCTGCCCGCCTGGTGTTCGGTTGAAATCTCACGCCAGAAGTTTCTGCTGCGCGGTCCGGTCGGTTGCAGTGCTGCGTTGATGGCCTGGCTCTGCATTGCATCTGCCGACCAGGGTTTGCCGTGAAGCGCCGCCATCAGCAGGCCGAGCGGCGCATCCTGGTCGTTGCTGATATTGGGCAGGTAGCGCTCCGCATTGGAAGTCAGGATGTGCGTCGGCTGGAAGGCATCCGCCAGGTCGGTATGGAAATACAGCGTCCGCAGAAAAAACGTTTCCTTGAAGAACGGGGACAGCATCGGCAGGCAGTGCAGTGCGAAGGAATCCCCGAATATCAGCAGCCGGTCATTGTTGGCAGACTCGAGGTTGAACTGTGCGGCGATCAGCCCATTGTTTCCACCGATGTAATTCGAATAATGCAGCACCGCGCCATGCCGGTCGAACTGCACCCCGACTTCCGCTGATTCGGTCTGTGGCGGGTCCAGCTTGCTGCCCAGATCACCGGAAAAATCATGGAAGATCTTCTTGAGGCCGGCCAAGCTCTCCCGGCGACGCTCCAGGGCCGCCGCCTCCACACCGAGTTGCTGCAGGATCTGACGGGCGAACATCAGACGTCCGTCGAAATTCATGTGGGTATCGGTCTTCAGGTAACCGAAGGACGTCGCGCATTTCCGCAGGGCATCCACTGGAAACAAAAATGGCGTTTTCACCTTTTCACCAAAGGCTTCGCCTGCGATGCACCGCACCGGGATCGGGAAATGCTCACGCACCACCGAATGTTTATCCGGGGCGACACAGTGGAGATATTTGGCTCCGGCCCGTTGCGCATAGGCGGCCCGCATTTCCAGATTTCTTTCAAATCGTTCGAAGGCATGCGGCGGAATCTCGGACGCCCCGGTCGGAAAATCCAGCACGCGGTGATTCCCTCCGCCGAGATATAGAAACTCCCCGCTGCCCTGGATGACGAAGTTATTCAGATCCGATGTCATGGGTTTCCCTGTTGTGTGCATTTGACATATCCGTCGGCGCCGGCTTGAACCAGCACTTCGCCAGATGGTCGCTAGCGGCCACCTTGTGGATTGCCGGCTGGAAACTCTTCACCTCGACCATGACCAGCTTGTCGTCGCTCCAACGCAGACCCGCCACAGACAGGCACAAACCGGACGCCACCAGCGACAGCCGGCCGTCCCGACCCCGTAGGCGGGTGGCCATCCGCTGGACGGCATCCAGCACGACTTCGCCGGAGACCTCGAAGCCGAACATCTTTCGACCGTCGCCCAGGTCGAAAGCCAGGTCGATGCGTTCCAGGTGCGGAACGACGCCGCCCACGTATTCGTCCTCGAAAAACAGGTGGGCGTGACAGGTGTCGTGGCCGGCCCGGGCGGGACCCGGCAACGCGGGATTGAAGATCCAGCCGCTGATGATCTGGGAGTTGAGCCCGTCTATCGCACCCGACGGAGTGAATGTCGCGACCGAAGTGGCTGCCGCGGTGAGCTCCCGGCTCGCACCGCTCAAGTCGGTGACCTCCAGGGCAAAGCGCTCCGGCATCTGTGCCCCATCCTGCGGAATCAGGATATTGAAACCCGCGACTCCATTGGCGATACCGGCTTTCGCAAGATCGGGGCGGAGATTCAGGCCGAAGCCGCTGAATTTCTGCTCCCGCCAGGAAAACACCAACGGGGTTTCCGCCTGCTTCTTGTCCGCCCGGCACACCCAGCCTTCGATGTTGATGAAGTCCCTGCCGACGCGCACCGCATCGATGCTTCCACGAAGATTATTTTCGGCCATGAAACTGAACCTTTCATTCCACAAAGCGGAGTCAAGATTTTCTGAAAACCAGCATCGGCGCCGGCGAATAAGCCACGGCCCGGCTGGTGTAGCGGACGTCTTCCTGGAGCAGCCATCCGTGGGCGGCCATGGCGGCCGCCAGCGACGCACGGTGCGGCCGCCAGTCGTGGTCGTCGCGTTCTCCCTGAAACAGCGCCACACCGTCGCCGCGCAGAAGCCTGGCCAGTTCGAGGGCGACGATGCCGAAATGCTCCCGGTCCTCGCCCGTCAGGCGGACCAGCGCCAGGTGGAAGCCGTTCGCGGCGTTCTTCAGGCGCCGATGGCTCTGCAACTCGTCGAACAGCTTGGCTTTCGCCATTCGCGGTCCCTGGAATTGTTCTGCCCAGGTTTGGTCGGCCCGCCCTTCCAGACCGGCCGCCAATGCGGCCAGCCGCCGATACATGAAGGGCGATTCGCTCAACCACCGGTACAGACTGCGGTCGGCCGGACCGCTGCGGCAGTCCGGGCATATCCCGCGAGCATCAAACCCGGCTCCGAACCAATTGCAGATATTGCAATGCTGCAGTTCCCCGCTGCGCACCCGGTCGAAGGTGGCCAGTTCGTCGAGCATGCAGGGATGGGCCACGATGATGGTTTCGTCGAAGCGCTGCGAGAGCGTCGGCCGGCTCTTGTTGAAGAGGGCCATGACCTGCGGAGTTTCGACCAGCTGCCAGCCACAGCTTTCCGCATAATACGAATATTCGACGTCGGTATAATCGTGCGGTACTTCGCTGGAAAACCCACCAATCTTATCGATCATGGTGCGGCGCATCGCAAATAATCCACCCTGTATGTGCCCGAAAATCCGTTCGCGATTTTCGGAGGCAAAATTCCGGTTACGGAACTTGTCGAAAAGGCTGATGCCTTTCGGGTAATCCTTGCCGGTCAGGTAGGTCGGTGAGCGGCCTATGGTTCCCACCAGACCGCCTTGCGGATGCGCATCCATGGCGTGGATGAAAGGGATTTCCCAGCCGTTCGCAAAACTGAAACCTTCCTTGCCACACACGTAGATCGCAATATCCCCCCGACCCTCGGCCAGCGCGGTGTTGGTTCCCGGGCCCACCATCGCGTTGCGGTTGTTGTGGATGACCGTCACACGTTCTTCATTCTCCCAGAGCAGATCCAGGTATTGCGCCACCGGCTCTTTTTCGCTCTGGTTATCGCAAATGATCAGGTGATACGGCAGCGCGGTATTCTGCAGAATACGTTCCACCACGCCTTTCAATTCCGCCAGGTTGTTCCAGGCGACGACAAGAATATCGGTCGCCCGATTTTCCCAGACACGTGTCAGCACGCGCACCGAACGTCTGGCATCGTGGTTGCGAACGGCCCGCTCTGCGGCGGCATCGATCATGGCCCGAACCTGCACCGCCGGCATGGCATAAAAGCGGCGGATGGCTTGTGCCACACCGGCCGCCGTCGCTTCGCAGATCAATCCGGTCAGGCCGTCGACCACCAGTTCCGGAATGCCTGCGATATTGGTCGCCAGCACTGGCAGGCCGGCCGCCATGCTCTCCACGATGGATGTCGGGATTCCATCCATGTCGCCGTCCTCGGTGCGAATGCACGGGAAGACAAACAGATCGGCCTGGCGCATCTGGTCGATGACTTCGTCCTGGCTGATCTGCCCGTTGATGCGCACATTCGTCAAACCGAGGCGCTGCACGATCGATCGATATTCCGCCTCGCAATCTCCATAACCAAAAATATCCAGTTCGATTTCCAGATCCTGCACCAGAGAAAATGCCTCGATGAGCAGAGACAATCCTTTCTTTGGCACATAACGATGCACCGCCAGCACCCTGCGAAAAACCCGATCTTCGCGGTCCGGCAATCGTGCCGCAGCGAATTTATCCGTCACCACGGCATTGGGATTGATCACCACCTTGTGCGCCGGGAAACCACGCTCGGTAACATAATCCCGGTGAAATTCAGACAGCGTGAACATTTTCCGACACCACCGCGAAGCGCCGATCTCGGCCAGGCGGTTTCGTTTTTCATTTTCGTACTTGAAAATATCCTGGGCATGCGTAATGAAGGTGAACGGTATTTCCGCTTTTTCGCAGGCGGGCCAGACCATCTCGGTCACGGTCGGAAATACAAAATGCGCATGCACGACCGTCCGGCCGGTTTCACGCAGTCGCTGCGTCAGCATGGCCACCGAATCCACACGCTCGAACTGGATGGGAAAAGACAGCTTGAAATTCTTGTGCGGCGTCTGCCGGCAAAACACGATGTCCATGCGCGACGATGAGGGATTTCATTGCACCACCTCGAGTTTCTGCAGGCCCTGTTCCAGCGTCCTGCGCCACTTCTGGGTATAGATGAACGCGTTGATCAAGGTGATTTTTTGCCGCAGCCCGCCTTCCTGCTGGCCGATGGTCTGGCGTTCGAGGTGGAACAGGCCCTCGTCACGAACGATGCCCAGCCTGCGCCCGGTTGCGATAATCTTCAGGCACAGGTCCGAGTCCTCGAAATCGCCACGCACGAAATCCCGGTCAAACCCCTTCAGCTGATGGAACAGGGACGCTGAAACCATCAGGCATGCAGCCGTCAGCAGGGTCGCATCTTCACCGTGCGGGTGTTGCGGAATCAGGTTGATCGGCAGTCCGCGGCGGGGGTGCTCGTTCAACATAAAGGCCGGGTTGCGGTTCCAGCACGACACCGACATGCCATCGTGCTGAATGGTCTTGTCCGGATAGGTGAGGCGAAAACCCACTGCACCGGACTTGTCGCGGGTCAGCCAGTTCAGCGCTTTTTCAATCGGCGCGCGTCGGCCGATGAAACAGTCGCTGTTCAGGAACAGAAGATAGGGGGCTCTGGCCTTGGCCGCCGCGAAGTTGTTGATTCCCGAGAATCCCTGGTTCTGGGTCGGCGCGACGATCCGGATCGAAATGTCGTACAGCTGGACCAGCCGCCGGGTATTGGTGCGGACGTTTTCCAGAATTCGGGGGTCGTCGACCGCCAGGATGATTTCCCAGCCGCCGGTGCCGAGTGCCGCCAGGGCCGGTATCTGAATCAGTTCGAACCGGGTTTCCCCATACAGCGGAATAATGACGGTGAGCTGCGGTTCCGCAGGTGGCCTGCCGTGTGTTTCGTCGCATGCATCGACCGGCGCAGGGGCGCTGCCGGTAATCGCCTTGAATATGGGGTGGTAGAACTTCTGGCAGCGTTCTGCATTCAGGTAAGGGTCTGGAATGATGCCGATGATGGAGGGCAGCGTTTCGGCCCGGCTCTCGATCTGGGTGACACGCAGGCTTTCGATGAAGGCGCGGCCATTGGTGGCAACCATGGCCACCGCGAGCTGAAGAATCTTCTCCGTGACCGGGCCGTCTTCGACAATGGCGACGAAACCATAATGACTCAGGATATTCGCGTCCGGGCTGCTGTAAGCGGCGACGACATCGGGTCTTGCAAAACGTACCAGGCGGTTTTTAAGGTCGACGCCTTTCGAAGCGCCGGGTTTTCCCATGACGATGGAGGCCAGCTGTTTATGCGGATCGACGATCCAGCCGTGCACGATGAGCAGGTTACCGACACGTTTGAGCCCTTCGAAGTTGAAACTCAGCCCTTCGCAAAATTCGCTTTTGACTTTTACGATGGTGAGGTTATTCAAGACTTTTCCTGTTTTTGATTCTGGTGACGTTTGCATGCAGGGGCTGAAGGCCGGCAAGTCAGCGGGCCGCCAACAACGCCAGGCGCAATTGCGCTTCGGACGAGAGCAGGCGCGTATTCACCAGCGCCACCTCGGCGTCGGCGAGCAGCTGGTAACTCGTGACCACGTCGATATTGGTTTTCACCCCGCCCTGGTAACTCTTCACGTTGGCATCCACAGAAAGCCGTGCGGCTTCCACCGCCTGCTGCCGGATGTCGATTTCGTCGCGGGAAGAGCGGATGGCGGCGTCGAGCCGTGCCACTTCCGAGGCCAGGCTGTCCTCGGTGAATCGCTGCGTGTCCTGCGTACGTTGCAATTCGTGGGCGGCGCGCTGGTTGTCGTACCAGGGAGAAAAGCCCAGCGGAGCGGTCAGGGTGATGGCGATGCGGTTGGTATCGCTGCTGCTGGTGACGCCGGAGGTGGATACGCGGGCGAACTGTGCCGAGACTTGCGGCAGGTATTGCGCCTTGACCCGCTTCAGCGCGAGTTCGGCCAGCGCGACGTTCATCCTCGCCGTGCGGTTCTGGGGCGCACTGGCGCGGACGTCGTCGATCAGCATGTCCAGGGGGCGCGGATCGTTCCAGGCGGGCACGTCCGCCTGCATGGCGGGGATGTCGCCGTGCAGGCCTGTCAGCAGGGTGAAGTTGCGGTCTGCCGCAGTCAGGGCGTTGCGCAAGCTGACGCAGTTGGCCTGGGCCGCCGCCACGCGGACACGAAAGTCGCTGACATCGGTCACCGTGCCCTGGCCCAGCTCCCGTGTGCGGACGGCCCGGCGCAGCTGTTCTTCCAGGCCGCCGATCTGCAGCGTGAGTGCGCGGATCTGCTCGCGGTTGCGGACCACTTCGGCCATGGCGGTGAAAACACGCAGCGCCAGGTCGGTGTTGGCCTGGGCCAATTCTGCCTCGGCCAGCGCGGCTATCGGGTCAGCCTGCTGGAGGGTGAGGTAGCGGTCGTAGCTGATCAGCGGCTGGGTGATGCTGACACTGCGTGTGCTGCGCCCGTTGGCGGTGACGTCGGCCTGGTTGTAGTACACCGCGCCCGACGGGTAGTAGGCGGTGGCGGCCTGCCGTGACTGGGAACGTCGGCTTTCGACACCGGCCCGTTGTGCGGCGAATTGCGCGTCGGCGCTGCGGGCGGCTTCCACCGCCTGTTCGTAGCTCTGGGCTTTTGCATGGTTCCATGCACATGCGGCCACACACAGGAAAACCATCGCGGATAGGGGGTTCGGCATTCGGTTCAGTCTTCCTTGAAGCTGCGTGCGAACCGGTCGAGCAGGGGTTTCGTCAGGTAGCTCATGAAGGTGCGTTCGCCGGTCTTCACGATCACCTCGACCGGCATGCCGGGCTGGATGTGGTTGGCGCCCAGCAGCTGCAGGCCCTCGGGCGTGGTCTCGACCTGGGCCAGGTAGTACTCGTTGTTGTTGCCTGCGGTGGAGGTGGTGCTGGTGCTGACCAGGCGGTCGACGCCGACCAGCTTGACGACACCGGGCACGACAGGTGTCTTGCGCTGGTTGAAGGCCGTAAAACGCAGGTCTGCCTGCAGGCCCTGGCGCACCTTGTCGATGGAATTCGGCGGCACCTGTGCCTCGATGACCAGGTTGCCGCCGTCGGGCACGATTTCCATCAGCACCTGGCTGGCGGTAATGACGCCGCCGACGGTGTTGACCTTCAGGCCGACCACCGTGCCGGATACCGGCGCCCTGACTTCGGTGAGGTAGCGGGCGAACTTCAGCGATGTCATGCGCGACAGGTACGCGTCGCGGTTCTTCTGCAGCTCGGACAGCTCGTTGTCGATGTCCTTGTTGAACAGGCCGCGCTGCTGGAGCATCTGCAGCTGGGTGGCTGCCATATTGGTGTCGGTCTTGCTGGACTCGGCGGTAAGGTTCGCCATGTCGGCCTGAAGGCTGCTCTGGGCGCGCAGGGTTTCGTTGGCTTTCGCTTCCGATACGAAACCCTCCTTCGCCAGCTCGACGGTGTTCTTCGCCTCCTTGGCGACCAGCACCAGCTGGCTGCGTTTCTCGGCGACCACCTGAACCAGGCTGCGGGCGGTGGCCTGCTGGCCGGCCAGCTGCTCGCGCAGGATGCGGTTGGCGCTGTCCTGGTCGGCACGACGCGAGCCGTATAGCTGCATCTGCACATGCTTGGCTTCCAGCACCCTGGGGTCGGTTTCGCCGAAGGGTTCGAGTTCCGCCTTCCAGCGGATCGGCGTGTTGGTGCGTTCGGCCAGCAGGCGCGATTCGGTGGTCAGCAGGGTGATGTACTGGGCCTCTGCGTTGCTCAGGTTGGCCTCGCTGTCGAGCGGGTTGACCTTGACCACCACATCGCCCTGCGCCACGTGCGAGCCCTCGCGCACCAGCAGGTCCTCGACCACACCGCCGCCGGGGTGCTGGACCGCCTTGCGGTTGCCCGAAACGGTGACGGTGCCGGGGATGACCACGCCGCCGTCCAGCGGTGCCAGCGTGGCCCACGCCAGGAACACCAGGAAGCTCACCGAGACGATCCGCACCGCATTTCGCTGGACCTTCTGCTCTTCCATCACCAGCGGTTCCAGGCCTTCGCCCAACGGCCGCAATTTCCTCGGGTCGTAGGGGTTCCAGTTCAGTGTCCACTGGCGGGCACGAATGACTAGTGCGGTCATGCACTGACTCCGATCTGTGGCGGCTGGCCATCGTCGGCCGGTGTTGTCACTGTAGGTTGCGTGTCCGGGGCACTCGGTACCTTTTGCACCGCTGCAAACAGTTCTTTCGGCGTACCGAACCCCACTTGACGGCCGGCTTTCAACACGAGCATGCGGTCCACGATTCCGATGAGCCGCGGACGGTGGGTGGTCACGATGACGGTGGCACCGCGTTCGCGCAGCTGGTGCAGGGTGGCGATGAGCGCCTGCTCGCCGACCTCGTCCAGATTGGCGTTGGGTTCGTCCAGCACCAGGTAGGCGGGGTCGCCATACAGCGCCCGCGCGATGGCCAGACGCTGGCGCTGGCCGCCGGACAGGCTGAAGCCGGCATCGCCCAGCAAGGTGTCGTAGCCCTTGGGCCACGACAGGATGATCTCGTGCAGGCCCACGAGGCGTGTTGCGACGACCACCTTGTCGGCGTCGACCTCGCCAAGCCGGGCCACGTTCTCCGCGACCGTGCCTTCGTAGAACTCGATCTCCTGAGGCACATAGCCCATGCGCGGACCCAGCTCGTCATGGTTCCAGTCCGAGAGCGAGACGCCGTCGAGCCGGACCGCACCGCCGGCCGGTTTCCAGACGCCGACCAGGAGCTTGGCGAGGGACGACTTGCCCGATGCGCTGGGGCCGACGATGGCGAGCTGCTGTCCGGCCTCCAGCGAAAAATGAATGTCGGCGAGCACCGGCCTGCCGACACCCGGAGGGGCGGCGGAGAGTCCCTCGACCGTCAGTTTTCCGACCGGCTCGGGCAGGGCCATCTGTTGCAGGCGCTGGTCGTCTTCGGCCAGCAGTGCGTTCAGGCGGTCGACGGCCTGGCGCGCCTTCACGATACCGGGCCACTGGCCGATGAGCTGCTGCAGGGGACTGACCGAGCGGGCGATGAGCATGGACGCCGCCATCACCATGCCGCCGGTGATGGCGCCCTCGATGGCAAGGAACAAGCCCAGCGCCATGCCCAGCGTCTGGAAGCTGTGTTGCAAAAAGCTGGTGAGCCCGGTGCCGACGCCGGCCGCTTCGGTGGAGTTGACCTGCAGCATCAGGAACTCGCGGTGCTTGCGGTACCAGCGCCTGCGCATGGCGGGCATCATGCCCAGGGCCAGCGTGGTTTCGGACTGCCGCAAGACACTGCCGGCGAGCTGCATGGCCTGGGCGTTTGCATTGTTCGATGCCTTCAGCGCCGAGGTGCTCATGCGGCGGTTGACCAGGCCGGCCAGCAGCATCATGGCGCTGGCCACCAGGGAGAAGACAGCCAGGTAGGGATGGAACACCGCACCCACGATGATGAACAGCACCGCGAAGGGCGCCGACAACAGCGACAGCACGCCTTTTCCGCCCAGGAACTGGCGCAACTCGAGCAGGTCGCCCATCACCTGCTGGACGTTGATCTGGCGCCGGCCGACATGGCGGCGAAACGAGGCATCGAACACATCGGCCGCCAGCTCCCAGTCGATGCGCAGCGACAGCCGCACCATCAACCGGGTGCGCACCCATTCCATGGCCGACCAGAACAGGTAGACACCCACGATCAGGGCGGTCAGCGAAGTCAGGGTCGTCAGGCTGCGGCTGCTCATCACGCGGTCGAAGGCGTTCCACATGTAGACGATGGGGGCGAGCGAGAGCACTTCGATGACGATGCTCAGGATGGTGATCGCCACGAAGCTGCCGCGGCATTGCCGCAGCACGTCGCCGATCGGCGTGGAGTGGGCGGGTGCCGTCTGGCTGTCGAGTTTGGGAATGTCGGGCATGGCGCGTTTGCCTCCGTTGAGAAAAAGAAAGCACTGGGTTGCGGAAACAGAAAAACCCTCCACCCGTGAAGGGGGAGGGTTGTTTCGAGAAGGCCGGGGCTGCGGGCAACCCGCTTCGGCCGGCCAGGGGGGCTTCGTTCAAGCCGGCTTGTGGAACGGATCCATCGGGTCGGTCGGCTGGGTGCCAAGGCCGAGCAGTTGCACCTCGACCGGCGTGAGCGTGACCGGGTCGATCGGCAGGGCGCTCGCAGCGACGGCGTCCTGGTAGGCGGCACTGGAGGTGTCGCCGGTGTAGTGCAGGTCGGTGATGCCCAGTTCGGCCAGCTGGTCGAACGAGCCGCCCTGCAGCAGCAGGTTGGCCAGGTCGTCCTCGGTGACCACCAGGTCGACTTCGGTGCCCGCTGCCACCTGGAAGTGCGGCAGGTCGTCCAGCGTGTAGGCCGCGCCTTGCTCGTTGCCGAAGGCGACTTCGACCTTGTGCACTCCGGCGGCGACCGTGACTTTGTCCACACCCAGGGCCTGCATCTGCTGCAGCGAAGCCTCGAGGTAGGCGGTGCCGGCACCGTTGTCCGCATTGGCCGTGACCACGATGTCCTGGCCGGTTCCGCCCTCGGCTGCCGACGGCAGGAAGGCGATGTTGGCCTGGGCCAGTGCGTGGGCCAGTTCGTCGCTCAGGTCGATGTGGTCGATGCCGCCTTCGGTCAGGGCGTGCTGCATGCCGTCCATGGCCTGTTGCAGGTCGCCCAGCGTACCGAACTGGGCCTGGCGCAGTTCGCCCATGGTCAGTTCGGCGGTGGTGTCCGACGCGCCCAGCAAGGTGTTCAGCGACATCAGGTCGGCGTCGCTGGCGGTGTTGAAGGCCAGCGGGTCGCCGATGCTCACGTCGAGCGGCAGGTCGGTCAGCGCCACGCCGCTCAGGGCATGCGCCAGCTCGATCGCCTGGTAGGCGCTCATGCCCAGTGTGTCCACACCTGCATCGTGCAAATGGTCGGCCACAGCGGTGATCGCCGTGGCGTCGTGGGTGGCGGCCAGTACGTGGCCAAGGTCCTGCGCGGTCAGGTTCACCGTCACGTCGGCGGCGCCCAGCAGGGTGTCGAGGTCGTGGGTGGTGCTGCCGCCGGTGTGCAGGAAGCCCGTACCGTCGACGGTGATGGCAGTTCCCGAATCGAAGCTGAAGTGGGCGTTGGCCAGCTCGATGACCTGGCTGCCGGCCAGTGCCAGGTGGTCCATGCCCGCGGTCTGCAGCTGGAGCATCAGCGCGTCCATCGCGGCATCGCCGTCGCCCAGCAGGTGGCCGAGGTCCTGGTTGGTGAGGTGGACCGTGGTGTCGGAACCGCTCAGCAGGTTGCCCAGCTCCATGCCGGTGACATCCGTGGCGTGCAGGAAGCCGGTGCCGTTGACGCTGACCGTCGTGCCGGCATCGAAGCTGAAGCCTTCGTGGGCCAGCGTGGCCGCCTGGCCTGCGCTCAGTTCGAGGTGGTCCATGCCGCCGGCCTGCAGCTGCATGACCATTGCGTCCAGCATGGCGTCGCCGCCCTGCAGGAGGTGGCCCAGGTCCTGGTCGGTCAGGCGCACGGTCACGTCGGCCGGGGCAAGCAATGCACCGATCGCCGTCGGGCTGACACCGGCGGCATGCAGGAAACCGGTGCCGGTAACGGTGACGTCGATGCCGGCATTCAGGGTGATGCCAGCATTGGCCAGGGCATCGACCTGGTTGGAACTCAGTTCCAGGTGGTCCATGCCGGCCTGCTGCAGGCTGTCCGTCAGTTCGTCGAACGAGGCGTCGCCCCGCGCCACGATCCCGGCCATGTCGCGGTTGCCCAGCTGCACCGTGATGTCGGCGGGCGACAGCAACGCGCCGATGGCCACGCTACCGGCATTGCCGGCATGCAGGAAACCGGTGCCGGTGACCGAGATGTCGACGCCGGCGTTGAGCGTGAAGCCGGCTTCGGCCAATGCGCCGATCTGGCTGTTGCCCAGGTCCAGGTGGTCCATGCCGGACAGCTGCAACTGGCTGATGAGGTCGTCGAACGCCGGGTCGCCGGCCGCGATCACCTGGCCCAGGTCCTGGCTCGACAGATGCACGGTCAGGTCGGCTGGCGACAGGAGTGCGCTGATGGCGCTCGTGCCGACGCCGCCGGCATGCAGGAAACCGGTGCCGGTGACGGAAACGTCGGTGCCTGCGTTCAGGGTGAAGTCGGCACCGGCCAGTGCGGTGATCTGCTCGGGCGTGAGGTCCAGCACCTCCATGCCTCGGTCCTGCAGGCTGCCGATCAGGGTGTCGAAGGCAGCGTCACCCTGCGGCAGCAGGTCGGTGATCTGCTGTTCGGTGAACTGGTAGTGCGAAGACACGGATTCGAGCGGCGTAGCCGCGGGCGGATCGACGAGCGCCGACACCAACGCCGTCATCGGCGCGCCGACGGCGGCCAGCTGGTCCTGGTACCCCCGAAAGGCATCGTCGAGCAAGGGCTGCAGGCCGCCCGTCGCATAGGAGCCACCGGCCGAAATGTCGGCCACGACGGCCAGCAGGCCGCTCTGTGAAACCGATGCTGCGGCCTTGGCGGCAGCCACGGTCGCGACGGCTTCGCCGAAGCCCGCCGCGGCGGCGTCTTCAGCGGCCACGAGGGCGCGGGCATCGGACAGGGACGGCCCACCGTCCGTGCCACCGTAGGCGGTGGCGATGGCGACCAGGCTGTCGTTCACCGCGAGCTCGATCTGCGCGGCCATCGCCGGGTCGGCAACGATCGCCGTCAGCACGGCATGGCTGACTTCGGCCAGCGTGCCGGCGCCGTTTCCGACCGCCGCGCCGACAGCGGTCACCGCCACCTGCAGCGACGCGAAATCGACCTTGCCGTCCTTGGCTTCGGCTTGCGCGGCGGCCTGGATGACCGCATACACCTGCTGCTGGGCCGAGAAGACGGTTTCGGCGACGGAAGCACCCGCGCCACCTGCCGCCATCTCCGCGATGGGGTCGTAATGCAGCAGGTCGATGTGGGCGGGGATGCCGAGCACGGCCTTGAGGTCGGTGGTGTTCAACCAGGGGTTGAGTGTTACCAGCAGGGTGAGCGGCGACACCACGCTGGCACCGCTCAGGCCGTCTGTATCGGGCGCCATCAGCAGGCCGACGGCATTGCCGGTCTCGATGTCGATGCCGCCGGCTTCCACCACGATGCGCCCGCCCGACGTCCGCACCACATCGACCAGGGTGAAGTTGCCCTGGTCATCCGTGGTCGCCGTGCTTTCGCCGGGCTCACGAACGCCGTTGGCGTTGGCGTCGTAGAAGACCGTCCCGTCCCTGACGTAGCCGTCCACCACCCGGCCGCTCAGGGCGACCAGACCGAACACGGGCATCGCATGGCGCGCCGCCTTCGCTGCCCAGTCCGAATCGGACCCCTGATGGCCGGTCAGCAACTGGCTTGCCGCCTTCCATATGGCCCCCACCGAAAACACGCTTCGTTGTTTCGTGTTTCCCTTCTTTCTCCCACTGCCATTACGCGAATTACTCATATTGACCCCTGCCCTTGGTTTTTCAGTGCCGACTCCAGAAAATCCGGAGAGACGGTCAATCAAAAGTTTTCAAGATGCAAGCCGCTGGTTCGCTTCGAAAATAACGAAGCAGCACCAGCAACTTACAAGGCCACACAAACGCGTGAAACGTTCGTGCGGAATAGAAAACATCAGTCGCTGCCCAAAGCACGCCATGGCGTGGTAAATGGACAATTCCTTACATGAATATGGTCCCGATTAATGGAAACCCGTATTCACCCAAGAGGGGACTGACGTATATGCAGGATTGAATGTATTGACTTTGCATATGTCTTTACATCGCACAAACGGGGGATAAAGCGAACGTTAAGCAAACCGGGCGAAGTAACCGCAAACAGGCTTCGAAAACGGGTCGGAAACGAAAAAGGCCGCCGAAGAATCGGCGGCCTTTCGGGGCGGGGAGTGCGCGCGCTGGCTGTCTGGAATCAGACCACCGCCTGCACCGCCAGTTCGTCGTCTTCGTCGCGTTTGGGCTTTTCGTTGCCGAACCAGGCCACATAAAGCGCCGGCAGAACCACCAGCGTCAGCAGCGTGGCGGTGAACAGTCCGCCGATGACCACGATGGCCAGCGGCCGCTGGGTCTCGGAGCCGATCTCGTGCGACAGCGCCATGGGCAGCAGGCCCAGCGCCGCCAGCATGGCCGTCATGAGCACCGTGCGCAGGCGCTGCATGGAGCCTTCACGCACCGCCTCGACCACCGTCGAGCCTGAAGCGCGCAGTTGCTGGAACACCGACAGCATCACCACACCGTTCAGCACCGCCTGGCCCGACAGCGCGATGAAACCGATGGCCGCCGACACCGACAGCGGAATGCCGAACACCCACAGCGCGAAGAAACCGCCGAACAGCGCCAGGGGCACGTTCATCAGGATCAGCGTGGCCATCTTGAAGCTCTTGAAAGCGTCGAACAGCAGCACGAAGATCAGCAGCAGCGAGATGGGAACCACCACGGCAAGGCGTTTCATGGCGCGTTCCTGGTTCTCGAACTCGCCGGACCAGTTGACGACGTAACCCTGCGGGATCTTCACGTTCTTCTCGACCCGCGCCTTCATGTCGGCCACCACCGAGCCCATGTCACGGCCCTGGATGAAGATGCCGATGGCGGTGGTGCGGCGCCCGGCTTCGCGGGCGATGTTCATCGCGCCGACGGTCTCCTGGATGTTGGTGACATCGGCCAGCGTCACATAACCACCGTCGGGTGTGGCGATGGGCGTGCGGCGCAGGTTGGAGATGACCCGTTCCTCGGACGGCAGGCGCACCGCGACGGCGAACTTGCGTTCACCTTCCCACAGGCTGGTGGCGGCCTTGCCGGCCAGCGCGGCCTCGATCACGTCCTGGATGTCGCCCACGTTCAGGCCGTAGCGCGACGCACGGTCGCGGTCGATGGCCAGCACCAGCTGCGGCACCTGGCCGTCGCGGTCGATCTCGGCCCGGGCCACGCCCTCGACCTGCTTCACCTCGTGGGCGATCTGGTCGGTGACCTGTTTCATCAGCTGCAGGTCGTCTCCGGCCAGCTTGATGACGATCTGGCCCTTGATCTGCGAAATGGACTCCAGCACGTTGTCGCGGATGGGCTGCGAGAAGGCCGGATCGATGCTCGGGATGGCCGACAGCACCCGGTTCATTTCCTCGTTGATCTTCTCGCGGGTCATGCCTTTTCGCCATTGGTCCTCGGGCTTGATGTCCACGAAGATCTCGGCCATGGAGATGGTCTTGGGGTCGGTGCCGTCCTCGGGCTGGCCGGCCTTGGAGACCGTGGTGCGCACCTCGGGCACCGTCAGCAGCGCCTTGCGTGCCATGTGCAGGATGCGCGAGGCTTCCTGCGTGGACACGTTGGGCGACAGCGTGAAGTTGACCCAGGTGGTGCCTTCGTTCAGCTCGGGCAAAAACTCCGAGCCCAGGCGCGAGGCCACGACCACGGTCAGGCCGAAGGTGACGACCGCGGCGATGGCCACGATGCGGCGGCTGCGCAGCGCCCAGTCGAGCACCGGGCCGTAGAAACGCTTGGCGCCACGCACCACGCGGTTGTCGCCGTGCGGCAATTTCTTGCGCAGCATCCAGTAGGCGAGCAGCGGCACCAGGGTCAGCGAGAAGATCAGCGAGCCGATCAGCGCGGTGGTGACCGACAGCGCCATGGGCTGGAAGATGCGGCCTTCATGGCGTTGCAGCGCGAAGATGGGAATGTGCGCCGCAATGATGATCAGCATCGAGAACAGGGTGGGGCGGCCCACCTCGTTGACCGCCGCGATGATGGTCTCGCGCCGCTCGGACGGCTTCATGTCCTCGCGTTTTTCGGACAAACGGTGCATGACGTTCTCGATCACGATCACCGCGCCGTCCACGATGATGCCGAAGTCCATCGCGCCCAGGCTCAGCAGGTTGGCCGGCACGCCCATGATCTTCAGGCCCATGAAGGTCGACAGCAGGGCCAGCGGAATCACCACCACCACGGCCAGGCTGGCGCGCAGGTTGGACAGGAAGATGTACAGCACCAGGGACACCAGCAGGGCGCCTTCGACCAGGTTGCGGAACACCGTCGACAGCGTCTTTTCCATCAGCCAGGTGCGGTCGTAGAAGGGCACGATCTGCACGCCGGGCGGCAGGCCTCGGGCATTGATGTCGGCGATCTTTTCCTTGACCGCCTTGAGCACCACCGATGGGTTTTCGCCCTTCCGCATGATGACGATGCCGGTGACGATGTCGTCGTCGTTGTCCTGCCCCACCACGCCCAGGCGTGGCACCGCGCCGATCTTCACCTGGGCGATGTCGCGGATCAGGATGGGGGTGCCGCCGCGCGCCGCCACCACCACCCTGCCGATGTCGTCGGCAGATGCCAGCAGGCCGATGCCGCGAATGGTGTATTGCTGCGCGCCCTGGCGCACGTAGCTGCCGCCGGCGTTGGAGTTGCCGCGGCCGAGCGCGTCGAGCAGGTTCTGGAAGGTGACCTTGTAGGCACGCAGCTTGTCGAGGTCGGGCTGCACCTCGTACTGCTTGATGGCGCCGCCCATGGCGACCACGTCGGCCACGCCGGGCACCTGGCGCAGGCCGCGTTCGACCACCCAGTCTTCCTCGCTGCGCAATTCGGTGGTGGTGCGGCCGTCGCCACGAAGGCGGTACCGCATGATTTCGCCGACCGGGGTGGCGTTGGGTGCGATCTCGGCCTCGACACCGTCCGGCAGGTCGACGCCGCGCAGGCGTTCGGCGACCTGCTGGCGCACCAGGTTGACCTCGGACTTGTCGTCATAGGTGACCACGCTGAACGACAGGCCGAACTGTGTGTGCGAGAACACCCGGATGGAGTTGGGCAGGCCGGCCAGCGCCACTTCGATGGGCAGGGTGACCTGTTTCTCGACCTCTTCGGCGGCGCGGCCGGGGTAGAGGGCGATCACGGTGACCTGGGTGTCGGTGACGTCCGGGAAGGCCTCGACCGAAAGGTTCTTGAAGGCGAACACGCCGGCCATCGCGAACAGCAATGTGCCCAGGACGATGAACAGCGGCTGGTGCAGCGCGTATTGGATGAGACGCTTCATGGCTTACTTCGCCTTCGGTGCTTCGACGGCATTGCCGTTGACGGCGGCCGACGCCGGGTTGCCGGCGTCTTCGTTGGCCACGCCGAATTCGCGGGCCAGCAGCAGTGCGTTGTCGCCCACCACCTGGTCGCCGACCTGCAGGCCGGACGACAGCACCACTTCCTTCGAGCCCATGTGGCCCAGCACCACGGTGCGGGGTTCGAACACACCCGGCTGCACCTGCACGTAGACCACGTGCTTGCTGCCGTCCAGGGTGACGGCTGTGGACGGCACGACCACGCCCGTGAGCTTTTCGCGCACTCGGGCCGTAACGAGCATTTCGCCCTTGAGGCGGCGGTCGGCATTGGCCACCAGGCCGCGGACCTTGATGGTGCGGGTGCCGGGGTCGATCGAGTCGGACGCGGCGATGACCTTGCCGGTGAACACTTCACCCGGATAGGCCGGCACCTGCAGTTCGAAGCTGGCACCGGGCTGCATGCTGGCGATGTCGGTTTCCTTGGCATCAATCTGCACCCAGAGGGAGCTGGGGTCGGTCACCACGAACAGCGCGGGCACGCCGGGGCCGCTCTGGTCGGGGCGCACTTCCTGGCCGGGGTTGAGGTTGCGCTCGACCACCACGCCGTTGATGCCGGAGGTGATGCCCAGTTGCTGGTTGACCGCCGAGGCGGTGCCGTAAAGGCTGGTACGGGCCGCTGCGCGGGCCGACTCGGCCTGGGCGCGGGCCACGTCGGCCTCGGTCTGCTCGAGGTCCTTGCGGGCGATGATGCCGGCGTCGAAAAGCTCGCGCTGGCGGGCCAGGGTCTTGCGCGCCAGCGACAGGTCCACACCCGCCTTGGCGGTATCGCTCTGGGCCGAACCGAAGTCGGGCGAGGCGATTCGGGCCAGCGGCGTGCCGGGCTTGACCACCGTGCCGATATCGGCCGTGATGGCCACGATGCGGCCGCCGAAGGCCGGGTACACACGCTGGGTGCGCTCTTCGTTCCACACCAGGCGTGCCGGCAGTTCTGCCACCACGTCGACGGCGGCGGCGGCGGGCCTGGACGCCAGCAGCTTCAGCTGGGGATGGCCGGCCGGAAAACGCAGTTGTTTGCCTTGCAGGATGGGGGCCGGCGGCGGCGGCGCTTCGGCCGTCTTGGTCGATTCGCCGCAGGCGGTCAGCAGCATCAGGGCCGACAGGCTGCCGGCGACCATCAGCGCGGCAAGGGGGGAACGGCGGAAAGAGGGCTGCATGGCGGGTCTCGTGGCGGTGGCGGGTGCGGTGTCTGGAATCAACATAAAAGCTTGTCGCCGGCTCATTGCGGCACCAGCAGTTGCGGGCGCGTCTGCAGCGTCCAGGCGCCTGCGGCCTTGGCGTAGTCGGTGCGCGCGTCGATGGCTTCGAGCAGCGTGGCGCGCAGGGTGCGGCGGGCGTCGAGCAGGTCGACCAGCGGAATGGCGCCACGGCGGAAAGCCAGTTCGGCACCGTCGGCGACCTTGCGGGCACGCGGCAGGATTTCGGTGTCGTAGCCCTGTGCGCGCTGCTGGGCGGTAAGGGCTGCGCGTTGCAGGCCCTGCAGCTCCAGCGCGGCATCGCGACGGGCCTTGTCCAGGCTGTCCTCGGCCTGTGTGTAGGTGGCCTGCGCGCGGCCGATCTCGCCTTCGAAGCTGTAGCCCCATTGCAGCGGGATGGAGGCGCGGAACTGGATCAGCCGGGTGGACGTGCCCGGGTAGTGCTCGAAACCGGCGCCGATGGTGACGTCGCTCTTCTTCAGCGCCATGGCGCCGTCCAGGCTCGCCTGCGCGGCCTGCACGCGGGCGAGGGCGGCGCGCACGTCGGGACGGTTTTCGGCGATGGACAGGATGTCGACCGGCGCGGCGTCGACTTGCGGCAGCGCTGCATAACCGTCTGCGCGCAGGTCGGTCGGGGCGATGCGGCCGGCGCCGCGTGCGCCCATCGTCTGGGCCAGCGTGGTGACGGCCTGCTGCTGGTCGTACAGCGCCTGCTGCACGTCGGCCCGGGCGCGCTGGGCTTCGATGGCGGTGCGGGCGGCGTCCTGCGCGGGCAGGTCGCCGGCCTGCACCCGGCGGTCGGAGGCGCGCGACAGGTCGGTGGCGCTGTTGGCGATTTCGCGGACCTCGATGGCCCGGTCCTGGGCGGCCAGCAGGTCGTAATAGGCAGCCAGGGCGGTTATCAGCGCGTGGATGCGGATGTCTTCCACATCGGCACTGGCGGCCACGACGGAACGCTCGGCAGCGGCGGTCCGCAGGCGGCGCTTGTCGCCACGTTCGTAGGTCCAGTCGAGGCCGATGGTCTTGTCGATGCGCTTGTCGCGGATGGCGTTGCCGGGGCCGATGCCGTTCTTCAGGTCGATGTTTTCGGCGATGCCCGAAAGAACCGGCAGCGGTGCATGGTCTGCGGCCAGGATGTCGGCGCGCGCAGCGGCCAGGTTGCCCTGGGCGATGGCGACATCGAGGTTGTCGCGGGCGGCGGCCAGGGCCTGGGTCAGGGTGATGACACGCGCGGCCGTGGCGTTGGCCGAAGCCATCGCGGCCGCGGTGGCCGGAACTGGCGGAACCGAGGCTGGCGCGCCCGGCGTGCCGGTGGTGGTCTGCGCGCCGGCCGGCAGGGCCAGTAACCACGCGCTTGTCCAAATCAACTGTCGTATGCTCATGGCCGCGGTTATCGCGGTGCGGGCCTGACCATCGCCTGACCGGCCGAGTGCAGGGGATTTTGCCCAAGGGCAAACCCCAGGTACACCCCATTCTTTCCTGTCAGAACTGTCGCTTTTTCCGATGCGCATCCTCGTTGTCGAAGACGATCCCGTCCTGCGTGACGTCATGGTGCGGAGCCTGCGTGATGCGGGCCACCGCGTGGATGAAGCCCGCAGCGTTTCCGAAGCCGACCACTTCTGGCGGGTTCAGCCATTCGATGCGGTGCTGCTGGACCTGAATCTGCCGGTGAACAGCACGCAGGGCAGCGCACAAGGCAGCGGCCTCGACGTCCTGCGCGGTGCGCGCAGCCGTGGCGACCGCACCCCGGTGCTGGTGCTGACCGCACGCCACCGCACCGAAGAGCGCATCGCCGGCCTGGATGCCGGTGCCGACGACTACCTGGGCAAACCCTTCGAACTCTCCGAGGTCGAGGCGCGCCTGAGGGCGCTGGTGCGCCGCGCCCAGGGAACGCAGGACGTGTCCGGGGTGGGCAGCCTGTCGCTGGACCGCAAGGCCCGCCGGTTCACGCTGCACGGCCAGATGCTCGAATTGCCCGCACGCGAATTCGAGGTGTTGTGGGAACTGATGACCCCGCCCGGCCGGGTGGTCAGCAAACGCACCCTGTCCGAGAAGCTGTCGAGCTTCGACGACAACCTGGGCGACAACGCGCTGGAAGCCTTCATCTCGCGCCTGCGCAAGAAACTGGCGGGCAGCGGGGCCGGTATCCGTACGCTGCGCGGACTGGGTTACCTGCTCGAATCCGAAACCGATTCCGAGGCGCTGCAATGACGTCCCGGGCGTCGCTCTCGGCGTCGCCCGGCCTGCCTTCGCTGCGCACCCGCGTACTGCAGCACGTGCTGGTGCCGCTGGCGCTGGCCTGGCTGCTGGGGGTGGTCGTTTCCATCGCGGTGGCGATCAACTTCACCCAGCGTGCCTTCGACCGCGCCTTGCTGGACGACGCCTATTCGGTGGCCGCCAACGTGCACACCACCGGCGAGGAACTGGAGCTGGGCCTCACGCCACGCGAGGTCGGCGCGGTGCTTTTCGACCAGTCCGAACGCATCTATTTCGCAGTGCTGTGGCCCGACGGAACACTGCTGGCCGGCCATGCCGGGCTGCACGCACCGTCGCCTGAAGACGGCGGTGCTTACCGCTTTTCCGACATCAGCTACCAGGGCCGCCCGCTGCGGGCGGTGGTGCTGCGTACCGCCAAGCCACAACCCTTCGACGTGGTGATGGCCGAGACCACCCGGTCGCGCAGCAAGTTGCTGGGCAGCCTGTTGCTGTATGCCATCGTGCCGCAGCTGTTCCTGCTGGTGCTGCTGGCCATCTGGCTCGGCCGCGCAATCGCCGACGACGTGCAGCCATTGCTGGCGCTCCAGCAAACGCTGGAGCAGCGTAGCGCCGGTGACCTATCCCCGGTAAATGCCAAGGCCTCGACCCGCGAGGTGCAACGGCTGGGTGCGGCGCTGGACAAGCTGTTCGGCCGTGTCGATGCCGGCGTGCGCGCCCAGCGTGAATTCGCCGGCAACGTGGCGCACGAACTGCGCACCCCGCTGGCCGGCATCCGTGCACTGGCCGAATACGGTCTTGCACAACAAGATCCGCAGGCGTGGCGCGAACAGCTGGAGCGCATCGCACGTAGCCAGGAACGCGCCAGTCACCTGGTCGACCAGCTGCTGGCGCTGGCACGCGCCGACGAAGCTCCCGCAATGCGTTTCGAGCCGGTGCGGCTGGACGAACTGGCACGCGAGGCCGTGCTGCGTTTCCTGGCCCGGGCCGACCTCGCCGGTGTCGACCTGGGTGCGCGCGGGCTGGACGAACCGGTCAGCGTGATGGCGCACGCCTCGCTGCTGGACGGCATCGTCAACAACCTGCTGGACAACGCACTGCGCTACGGAAAGCCGGCCGACGGCAGCATGTCGCGCATCACGGTGGCGCTGACGGTGCACGAGGTAAGCGGGGATGTCAGCCTGACCGTGATCGACAACGGACCTGGCATCTCGCCGGAACAGCAGGGCCGCTTGCGCCAGCGCTGGGCGCAGGGGCCCGAAGGCGCCTGGCTGAAGCAGGGATCGGGGCTGGGCCTGTCGATCGTGGCACGTTATGCGCAGCTGCTGGGGGCAACGCTGGACCTGGGGCCCGCACCCGGTCATCCGGGCCTGGCAGCGTCGGTGACGTTGCCGGGCGTGCCGCCCGCGCCTCCCGTAGAGGGCTGAGCGGCCCTTGCTTCTTTACGAGAGCGTCGGGTAGTCGGTGTAGCCGTGTTCGCCACCGCCGTAGAACGTGGCCTGGTCGGGCTGGTTCAGGGGGGCGTCTTCCTTCAGGCGACGCACCAGGTCGGGGTTGGCGATATAGGCCTTTCCGAAGGCGACCAGGTCGACTTCGCCGTCGGCCACCTTCTTGATGGCCAGCGCACGGTCGTAGCCGTTGTTGACCATCCATGCGCCCTTGCCGCCGGCTTCGCGATAGGCGTTCTTCAAAGCCGCGTAATCGAAGGGACGATCGCTGATTTCCCGCGGGCCGCCGGTCGAGCCTTCGATGATGTGCACGTAGGCCAGCTGCAGCGGACCCAGTTCACGCACGACATATTCGAAAAGTGCCTGCGCATGGCTGTCGTGGGCGTCATTGGCGGGCGTGACCGGCGACAGCCGGATGCCGACCTTGCTGCCGCCCAGGTCGTCGACGATTCCGCGTGTCACTTCGAGCAGGAGACGGGCGCGGTTTTCGATGCTGCCGCCGTAGTCGTCGGTGCGTTTGTTGGAGTCGCTCTTCAGGAACTGGTCGAGCAGGTAGCCGTTGGCGCCATGCACTTCCACGCCGTCGAATCCGGCGCCCTCGACCGCATTGCGGGCTGCCACGCGGTAGCTCTTGACGATGCCCGGCAGTTCGCCGACGTCGAGTGCACGCGGTTCAGAAACCGGCACCATTTCACCGCTGCCGTCGGCGTGCACCAGATAGGTCTTGGCCTTGGCGGTGATGGCCGAGGGCGCCACCGGAGCACCGCCATCGGGCTGCAGGGTGGTGTGCGATATGCGACCCACGTGCCACAGCTGGACGACGATCTTGCCGCCGGCCTCGTGCACCGCCTCGGTCACCTTCTTCCAGCCGTCGAGCTGCTCGGTGCCGTACAGGCCCGGCACGTGGGCATACCCCTGGCCCTGGTGGCTGATGGCGGTGGCTTCGGTGATCAGCAGTCCCGCGGTGGCGCGCTGGGCGTAGTACTTGGCGGTGATGTCGAGCGGGATCGCCTCGGGCGACCGGTTGCGGGTCAGCGGCGCCATCACGATGCGATTGGCGAGTTCGAGTTGGCCGGCCTTGACCGGTTCGAAAAGGGTGGGAGTAGGCATATCGGACCGTCGTTTCTTCTGAAAATAAGTGAGGGTTAAGAAATGGGTGAAACGATGCGCAGGCTACGCCGCATCGCAAGACCTGTCTTGAACGAAAGATGTCAGGATGCAGTAGACCGCCCGGCCGCCTGTGCCCGCATGTTTCCATCCCCCGAATCGACCGACAGAAGCCCAGACACATGCCAACACCCGAAGCCTTGCCCGATATCGACGACCTGCGCGGAAAGCTGCGATTGCGCGACAGCTGGGCCCTGCTCAGGCCCTATTGGGTGTCCGAAGACCGCAAGGCCGGCCTGAGCCTGCTGGCAGTGGTGATCGGCCTCAACCTCGCCGTGGTGGCCGTGAACGTTTGGCTCAACAACTGGAACCGGATCTTCTACAACACGCTCGAGACAAAAGACTTTGCAGGCTTCAAGACGGCGCTGTTCCAGTTCTGCGCCATCGCGGCTGTCTTCATCGTGGTCGCCGTGCTGAAGCAGTTCGCCACCATGCGCCTCGAAATGCGCTGGCGCACCTGGATGACGCGGCGTTTTCTGGACCGATGGCTGTCGCACCAGGCTTACTACCGCATTGAGCAGGGCGGCCGGGCCGACAACCCCGACCAGAGGATTTCGGAAGACATCCGCAGCCTGACGAGCGACAGCCTGACGCTATCGCTGGGGCTGCTCAATTCCGTGGTCACGCTGCTGTCCTTCGTGGCCATCCTCTGGACGCTCTCCGGGCCGCTTTCGTTTGCGCTGGGCGGCCACCAGATCACCGTCCCCGGCTATATGGTCTGGGTGGCACTGGTGTATGCGCTGGCCGGTTCATGGATCACCCACAAGGTGGGCAAGCCGCTGATCGGGCTGTATTTCCGGCAGGAGCAGACGGAAGCCGGTTTTCGCTACGGCCTGGTGCGTCTGCGCGAGAACGCGGAAGGGGTGGCGCTGTACCACGGCGAGGGATCAGAAAAGGCACTGCTGCAGGGCCGGTTCGAGCAGATCCGGGAAAACTGGCACGGGCTGGTGAAGTACATGCGGAGGCTGGTTTTCGTGAACTCGGGGTATGCGCAGGCAGCCATTGTGTTTCCGCTGATCGTGGCGGCCCCGCGGTACTTTTCTGGCCAGCTGACGCTCGGCGGGCTGATGCAGATCAACTCGGCGTTCGGCCAGGTCCAGGGTGCCCTTTCGTGGTTCGTCGACAGCTATTCCGGCCTGGTCAACTGGCAGGCTTCGGTCAACCGGCTGATCGACCTGGAACAGGTCATCCGCAACGCCGAGCTGGACGAGTCGCGTCGGGATGGCGCGCATGGCATCGCCGTGATCGACCAGGCCAGTGGCAACGTGCAGGCCAGCGCGCTGGTGCTGAACGTGCCGGGTGCCGGTGCCGATGGTGCGCTGACCGCACCCGTCGACTTGAACCTTGCGCCGGGTGAACGCTGGCTGGTGTCCGGTCCATCGGGTTCAGGCAAGAGCGTCTTGTTCCGCGCGTTGGCCGGCATCTGGCCTTATGGAAGCGGCCAGGTGCAGCATCCGGCCGACAAACGGCTGTTGTTCCTGCCGCAGAAAAGCTACGTTCCGAGTGGCAGCCTTGCCGATGCGCTGTGTTATCCGGAGCCTGCGTCATCTTATCCGCGGGCCGACCTGGAAGCCTTGCTGCTCGAATGCAGGCTCGGCGGACTGGCCGGTCGGCTGGACGATGTCGACAACTGGGCACTGCGGCTGTCGCCGGGGGAGCAGCAGCGGCTGGCCTTCGGCCGCGCGGTGCTGCACCGGCCGGACTACCTCTTCCTGGACGAAGCGACATCGGCGCTGGACGAAGCTTCGGAAGCGGCCATGTACCAGTTGCTGATCCACCGGCTGCCGCAGGCCGCCATCGTCAGCATCGCCCACCGCAGTACCGTGGCCCGGTGGCACAACAGGCAAATACGCTACCTGCCGCAAGAAACGCAAAACAGTGGCAATGCCACGCACGCGCCATTTGCGCCCGTGGAAGTGCCCCTGTAAGCCCTTGGCTGCGGCTTATTGCTGCTGCTGCTGCTGCTGTTGCTCCATGGCCAGCGCAGCCTTCACGGCCGGACGCGCGGCGACACGGCTGATGAAGCCTTGCAGGCGCTCCAGGCCGTTCAGGTCGACGCTCATTCGTTGCGCCCAGCCGGTCATGACGAAAAGGTAGGCGTCGGCTACTGAGAAGGTATCCCCGGTCAGGAAATCACGGCCTTCCAGCTGGCTGTCGAGCCATGTAAAACGTGACTTCAGCTTGAGTTTGCTGGCGTTCTTGAAATCGTCCGGCGTGGATGGGTTGAACAGCGGGCCGAACCCCTTGTGCAGTTCGGTGGCGATGAAGTTCAGCCATTCGAGCACCCGGTAGCGAGCAAGGGTGCCATGTGCGGGGATGAGGTTCTTGGCCGGAGCCTGGTCCGCGATGTACTGAACGATGACCGCGGCTTCGCGCAACCGGGTGCCGTCGTCCAGCTCCAGCAGGGGCACGTAGCCCAGCGGATTGATGGTGTAGTAGTCGGTGCCGTCCGGCAGCCGGTGGGTCTTGGTGGGAGCTGGAACGGCTTCGTGGGCGATACCGGCTTCATGCAGCACGATATGAGGCGAAAGCGAGCAGGCGCCGGGGCTGAAATAGAGCTTCATGCGATGTTTCCTGAAGGGTCGTGGAAGGCGAGAAAGCGGGCCGAAGCCACGCCTGCATGCTAAGCGTGTCGAAAGACTTTTTGCCGCGCCGCCGCCTCGCTTGGCAGCCGTCCTACAGAGCAAAGCGGACGAACCCGACCTGTCGACCAAGGGTGCTTACATAAAGTCCGTCCATCGCCGGACGAGCCTTTCTCCGGTCCCTGGAGAACACCATGCTCAAGTACGCAATCATCTTTGCCATCATTTCGCTCATCGCAGGCGCCCTGGGTTTCACAGGCGTGGCTGCAGGCTCAGCCGGTATCGCCAAGATCCTGTTTGGCCTTTTCCTGCTTGTCGCCATCGTGTTCGTGGTGCTGGCAGCCCTCGGCGTGGGTGCTGTCCGCAAGGCGATCGACTGAGGGACGGCTGGAAAATGACTTTCGACGCCAGCAGCGCCTTTTCGCTTTCATTCGCCCGCAAAACCGTCAGCCGTTCCGAGCGCGGAAACGAGGCGGTCGTGCCGATGTATACACCCATGTGGTATGCGACCAAGGTGATGTCCACCACCGCCAACAGCTGGTGGGAAGGCGGTGTCCCGCCCTCGCGTCGCCGGGGTCAGCGTGCAGCCAATGCGGTGGCGAATGCAGCCAATGCAGCCGTCGGCGTTGCCCGCCGATTGCATGTCGTACGCAACTGACCGCGTTTGAGTCATCGTGAACAACATCACCACGCTGCGTTGCGACCTCGAATATTCGATCCACGCAGACACCCACTTCTGCTTCAACATCCAGGCTTCAAGGCGCGGTGACCAGCGCATCCTGGACGATTCGCTCATCGTCACACCCGGCATCCAGGTGCGTCAATTCGAAGACCCGAACAACGGCAACCGGTTCTTTCGGTGCGACGGCATCCCGGGCACGCTGAAGGTACGGTATGACGCGCGCATTGAAATGCTTCGGGCCAAGCCCGATTCGGCATTGAATGAATCACCCATTACCTCGCTGCCCAACGAGGTGCTGCATTACCTGATGCCCACCCGATACTGCGAGTCCGATGTGATGAGCAGGGCGGCCCAGCACATTTTCGGCAACGTCCCGCCGGGTTACCAGCGGGTGCGTCACATCTGCGACTGGATACGGGAAAACATCGCCTATCAGCTGGGCGTCAGCACGGCTACCACCAGCGCCCGCGACGTGTATCTGCAGCGAGCCGGCGTCTGCCGCGATTTCGCACACCTGGCGATCACTTTTTGCCGCGCACTGAACATACCGGCGCGGCTGGTGGTGGGTTATGTGCATTTCGACGAACCGCCCCAGGACTTCCACGCAACCTTCGAAGCCTGGCTGGGCGGGCAATGGGTGATGTTCGACCCGACCAACCTGGCGCCGGTAGAAGCGGTCGTGAGGGTGGGCACTGGCCGTGATGCGAAGGACACAGCTTTTGCAACCATGTTCGGCATGGTGACGATGTCGTACATGCACATCCAGGTGAACCATGACGGAAGCCCGGCAAGTGACAATCCGGACCCGCTGGAAGCGACCGTACGGCGCCTGATGCCCGCCTGATAGGCAGCTTTCGGAAGTGCGCCGGCAGCCCTGCAGATGCAGGGCTTTTTTCATAGCGGATGCTTAAAAAGAAGGCAGCCAATAAAATGTACAAATCAATCGATTCTGTACACCATGCATACCCTTCCCCTGAGTGAGTTCCGTGCCAACGCGTCGGCCATGCTCGACCTCGTCGAACAAGGCGAGACAGTGCGCATCATGCGGCACGGCAAACCGGTAGCCGACCTGGTGCCGGCTGCGGACAACATGGCCGAGCCGCATGTGCCGAGCTGGAAACGACCTTTCGATCCCTTGGTGCTGCCTGCCGGCCAATCCTTGGGCGAGGCCATCCAGGAAGAGCGTGGAGCAGCGCCGTGGTAAGCGCCGCACGCATGCTGTTCGACACGTCTGCGCTGACCAAACGCTATTCGGCAGAGACCGGGCACGACCAAGTGCTCGCGCTTTTTTCCAGGGCCAGCAGCTTGTTCGTCGCGGCGCACTGCCGGGCCGAAGTCGCGTCCGCACTGTTGCGCCGCCGACGTGAAGGAATTCTGTCGACGACCGATTTCGACCGCACATGGTCGATGGCCTGCGAAGACATTGCCGACATGGAGCGTGTGAATGTCGACGCTCACGTGGAACGTTTTGCATTCGCCGCCATGGAACAGACGCCGCTGCGCGCTGCGGACGCACTGCACATCGGCAGTGCGCTTTCCGCACGGGTAGACCTTTTTGTTACCTGCGACCCGCAGCAGGCGGAAGCAGCCCGAAGACTGGGACTGCAGACGGAATACGTGCCGGGCAATCGGAAGGAAATACTGTGATCTATCCCCAGGAATTCGACGTGATCGTCGTCGGTGGCGGCCACGCCGGCACCGAAGCCGCACTGGCCGCGGCCCGCATGGGCAGCAAGACCTTGCTGCTCAGCCACAACATAGAGACTCTGGGACAGATGAGCTGTAACCCGTCCATCGGCGGCATCGGCAAGGGCCATCTGGTGAAAGAGGTCGATGCGCTGGGCGGTGCCATGGCAATCGCCACCGACGAATCGGGTATTCAGTTTCGCATCCTCAACAGTTCAAAGGGGCCGGCGGTGCGCGCCACCCGAGCACAGGCCGACCGCATCCTGTACAAGGCCGCCATCCGCACACGGCTGGAAAACCAGGCCAACCTTTGGTTATTCCAGCAGGCGGTGGATGACCTGGTGGTAGAAGGCGACCGTGTCGTCGGCGCCGTCACCCAGGTGGGCATCACTTTTCGCGCCCGGGCCGTCGTGTTGACTGCAGGTACCTTTCTGGACGGCAAGATCCACGTCGGACTCAACAACTATGCAGCCGGCCGGGCAGGGGATCCGCCAGCGGTATCGCTTTCGGGCCGGTTGAAGGAGTTGAAGTTGCCGCAAGGCCGCCTGAAGACCGGAACCCCACCGCGTATCGACGGCCGCAGCATCGACTTCAGCCAGTGCACCGAACAACCGGGCGACGGCATGCCGGGCGGCATCAACGAAGGTCATGTCCCAAGCTTCAGCTTCATGGGTTCAGCGGCCATGCATCCCCGCCAGATGCCGTGCTGGATCACTCATACCAACGAGCGCACGCATGACATCATCCGCAGCGGCTTTGATCGCAGCCCGATGTTTACCGGCAAGATCGAAGGCGTGGGTCCGCGTTATTGCCCCAGCGTCGAAGACAAGATCAATCGGTTTGCCGACAAGGACAGCCACCAGATCTTTCTGGAGCCCGAGGGCCTGACCACACACGAGATCTACCCTAACGGCATCTCGACCAGTCTGCCTTTCGACATCCAGTACGCACTGGTACGGTCCATGAAGGGCATGGAAAACGCCCACATCCTGCGGCCTGGTTATGCCATCGAATACGACTATTTCGATCCGCGTTCGCTGACATCCAGCTTCGAAACCCGCCAGATCAAAGGCTTGTTCTTCGCCGGCCAAATCAACGGTACGACCGGATACGAAGAGGCCGCGGCGCAAGGTTTGTTTGCCGGCATCAACGCCGCCCTGCAGGTGCGTGGGGATGGGCCGTGGCTCCCGGGGCGCGACGAGGCCTACCTGGGTGTGCTGATCGACGATCTCATCACCAAGGGGGTGACCGAACCCTATCGCATGTTTACCAGCCGTGCGGAATTCCGGCTGCAGCTGCGTGAAGACAATGCCGACGCTCGACTGACCGAAGCTGGCCGAAAGCTTGGGCTGGTGGGTGATGCACAGTGGGAAGCCTTCAGCCGCAAGCGCGATGCTGTTTCACGTGAAACAGAGCGACTGCGTTCGATATGGGTGAATCCACGCAATCTGGCATCCAGCGAATCCGAGCGTGTTTTGGGGAAAGCCATCGACCATGAGTACAACCTGGCAGACCTGCTTCGGCGGCCGGACGTGAGTTACGACGCCCTGATGTCTCTGGACGGGGGCCGATTTGTGTCATCCGAAGTGAACGAGGAAAGACTGGGTGAAACGCGGGACGTCGTTGTCGAGCAAATCGAAATTTCCGCAAAGTATTCCGGTTATATCGAGCGTCAGAAAGACGAGGTCGAGCGCTCTGCCCATCACGAACGAATGAAGCTGCCAGCAGACCTGGACTATCTACAAGTCACTTCTCTGAGCTTTGAAGTGCGCCAAGCGCTTCAGCGGCATCGCCCGGAAACGCTAGGCCAGGCATCACGGATGTCGGGCGTAACACCGGCCGCCATTTCGTTGTTATTGGTGCATTTGAAAAAACGTGGGTTCAAGGGCTTTGGCCAGAACGAGCCAACTGAAGCTGAGACGATTTGACAGACATGGCATCAACGAAATCGACATCGATAACGCTCGAAGAGGGCGCCTCGCGCGCTGGCTTGGCACTCAGTGACCAACAGCTGAATCAGCTTCGTGCCTACCTGACCATGCTGCAGAAATGGAACAAGGTCTACAACCTGACCGCGGTACGTGATCCGGCAGAGATGTTGACGCACCATTTATTGGACAGCTTGGCCGTAATTCCTTCATTGCTCCGGCAGTGTGGCGACAAGCCTTTCAAGCTGCTGGATGTAGGCTCTGGCGGAGGTCTTCCGGGCGCAGTGATTGCCATTTGCTGTCCGGAAGCCAGGGTCAGTTGTGTAGACACCGTAGCCAAAAAGGCTGCCTTTCAACAGCAGATCGCGCTGGAATTGCGCCTGCCGAACTTGCGCGGCATCCATGCAAGAGTGGAAACATTAACGGAGCCGCAGGACATCGTCTGTTCGCGAGCTTTTGCCTCGCTGATCGACTTCACCCAGTGGACCGGAAAATCGGTCGCGGCTGGCGGGGTGTGGATGGCAATGAAGGGCAAACATCCGGCAGAAGAACTTGCCGTTCTGCCCCCTGAAGTGCAGGTGTTTCACGTGGAACAAATCATTGTTCCTGGTCTGGATGCCGAACGTTGCATCGTCTGGATGAAGCCTGCGCCAGTGCAGGCCGCGTAAACTTCGTCCTCGTCGTTACCCCAAGGCCGGCATTTGCCGGCCTTTGTTTTCCGCTTTTTACTACACACCATGGCCCGAATCTTCTGTGTCGCCAACCAAAAAGGTGGCGTTGGCAAGACGACCACCTCCGTCAACCTGGCCGCCGGCCTGGCCAAGATCGGGCAGCGTGTCTTGTTGGTCGACCTCGACCCGCAGGGCAATGCCACCATGGGTTCCGGAGTGGACAAGAGGGCGCTTGCCGCGACGCTTTACGAGGTATTGGTGGATGGGATGCCGGTTGCCGAAGCCCGGGTGCGGGCTGAAAAACTCGAGGCCAGTGGCTGTGCCTACGACGTTCTGGGAGCCAACCGTGAATTGGCCGGCGCCGAGCTGGAAATGGTGGAAATGGACCAGCGAGAACGTTTGCTGAAAACAGCATTGGCTGCTGTGGACGCAGATTACGACTTCGTACTGATCGACTGCCCCCCGTCACTCTCGTTGTTGACCCTGAACGGTTTGTGTAGCGCACACGGTGTCGTCGTGCCAATGCAGTGCGAATACTTTGCACTCGAGGGCCTGACCGACCTCGTCAACACCATCAAACAGGTGCACGCCAATCTCAATAAAGACCTGAAGATCATCGGCCTGTTGCGTGTGATGTTCGATCCACGCATCACCCTTCAGCAGCAAGTTAGCGAGCAGCTGAAGGATCACTTCGGCGACAAGGTCTTCAACACCGTCATCCCTCGCAACGTACGTCTGGCGGAAGCTCCGAGCTATGGACTGCCAGGAGTCGTGTTCGACCCGGCATCGAAAGGGGCGCAAGCGTTTGTTGCCTTTGCAACTGAAATGGTCGAGCGCGCCCAGTCGCCGGCCGTTGCAGCATGACTGCGGCGAGGGTGTTGACCGTTCCGGGCTGGCACGGAAGCGGCGAAGACCATTGGCAAACCCTGTGGGAAAGACAGAAAGGGTATCGCCGCGTTGAGCAGCATGACTGGACAAGGCCCCTGCGCGGCGACTGGAGCGCCCGACTGGAAGACGAAATTTTGGCTGGGGAGGGTGCGCCGGTAGTGCTGGTCGCGCACAGCCTGGGCTGCGCGCTGGTGGCCGCCTGGGCAAGCCATTCACGCAATACACGGCTGGTGCGGGCAGCCTTGATGGTGGCACCGCCCGATGTCGAACGTGAAGCCCTTGCCGACCAGTTGCCGGGCTGGTCACCGCTGTCGTTGCAACCGCTGCCGTTCATCGCAACCGTGATGGCCAGCAGCAACGACCCCTATTGCGATCTGCCGCGTGCCCGTTCGTTCGCTTCGGCCTGGAAAGCGGCTTTCGTCGATGCCGGTGCGCTTGGCCACATCAACGCTGCATCGGCCCTCGGCGACTGGCCTCAAGGCCACGCCTATCTGCGCGAGGCCGCAGGCGCGGCCGCCGTCGCACTGTCCGCCACCCCGGCGCCCAAGAACTGAACCGAGACTTTCGATCACCATGGTCACCAAGAAATCCAAGGGCCTCGGCCGCGGCCTAGAAATGTTGCTGGGCCCCAAGGCCGTTGACGCACCCGAAAAGGCCGCTGCGGCCGATCCTGGGCTACCCACCACGCTTTCTCTCGATGCGATGGTGGCGGGGGCCTATCAGCCGCGTACGCGCATGGACGAAGGTGCTCTGTACGAGCTGGCGGAAAGCATCAAGGCCCAGGGCATCATGCAGCCCATACTGGTGCGCAGGCTGGCTAGCGGACCCCACGCCGGCCAGTACGAAATCATCGCCGGCGAGCGCCGCTTCCGGGCTGCCCGCCTGGCAGGCCTCGAAAGCGTGCCCGTCCTGGTGCGCGACGTGCCCGACGAAGCTGCCGCCGCCATGGCGCTTATCGAGAACATCCAGCGGGAAGACCTGAATCCGCTGGAAGAAGCCCAGGGCCTGCAGCGCCTGGTCAAGGAATTCGGACTGACGCATGAACAGGCGGCGCAGGCGGTCGGCCGCTCTCGCAGTGCGGCGAGCAACCTGTTGCGCCTGCTACAGCTTGCGGACCCCGTGCAGACAATGCTGATGGCCGGCGACCTGGACATGGGCCACGCGCGGGCCCTGTTGCCACTCGACAAGGCAGCGCAGATCACCGCGGCGCACCAGATCTCCGCCCGAAAGCTTTCGGTGCGGGAAGCCGAATCGCTGGCCCGCAAGATCGGCGCAGATTTCGGCCTTGCCGCCCAGAAGCCTGCCAGCGCCCGTCCCGAAAAATCGCGTGACCTGCGGCGTGTCGAGGAAGAGCTTTCGGACTTGTTCACCGCCCAGGTCGAGGTGCGGGTGAAGAAGCGCGGCAAACGCGGCCCGGCGGGCGAGGAGGGCGGCGAGCTGGCCATCCACTTCGCCTCGATGGACGAACTGAACGGGTTGATCGACCGGCTGCGCGGCCCGGCCACCTGAGGCCAGCCCCGGGTGTGTCAGAACACCCGGAACACCGATTCGAATGTCCGGCTCACCTGCAGGTCTTCGCCCGTACACGGCAGCTGGACCCGCAGCCTGCCTGCGTCATCCCGCCAGACCCGCTGCACCTGCCGCAGGTTGATCAGCGTTCCGCGGTGGATGCGCTTGAAGAAACGCGGATCGAGCCTGCGCTCGAATTCCGAAATGGTGGTCCGCACAAGCCCTTCCTGAGCCGAGGACACCAGGCGTGTGTACTTGTTGTCGGACTGGAGATAACAGAGATCGCTCACGTGGAACATCACCAGCTCGACACCCCGGGCCGCGACGACGGTGTCGAATGAAACAGCGTGCGAATTCTCGTCCCGGGCCAGTTCGCGCATGCGGATTTCGGCTCGCTCGAACGCTTTTTCGAGGCGTGAGTGCAGCAGCGGTTTCATGAGGTAGTCGACCGCGGCAAGATCGAATGCGTCGATCGCCAGCGAGGCATCGCCGGTGATGAAGATGATGACGGCATCACGGGGGAGGCGTCGGATCCATCGCGGGTCTTCACCGCCCAGGTGGATGTCCAGGACGAGCACATCGGGGTTGAAGTCAGCCACTGCGGCCAGCACGCCGTCGGCAGTGGAGAGATGGGCCACCTGCGTCCATTCGGGCCGCAGGAGCTTGATCATGCGTGCCAGCCGCTCTCTTTGCAGCAGGTCGTCCTCACCCACAACGACGTCCATCGAGCCCTCTGCGTTTATAAAAAGTTACGCATGTTAGGACACACTATCACCCACATTCCAGCCGAAGAAATTGCGACAAGTAAGCAGCCAAGCACTTCCGCATTTCGTCGCGCCATACGTCGATTCATCGGCGGAAAACCGGTGTTCGTCGCATCGCCTGACTAGGGCGTTCAACATTTGTGATGCTTGGTTTCAATGCAAACCGACGCACATCACATGTCAACGGGTAGGCAGCAAACGTAACGGCTGTAGCCGTAGACCCCTCCACTCTTTCCAGAGCATGCCAACTGCCATGACCATCGTCCGCCGATCACCCACCCCCGTCCAGGAAACGCCGACCATGCTTTTTCAACGGGCATGCCTCGTGATGGGCTCCTACCGAAAGGCCGAGCGCTGGTTCGAATCGAACCACCCCATGCTGAGCGCCTCTCCCAAGAACGCGCAGACGTCGCCGGCCAAGGCACAGCAACTCGGCGCGCTCATGGAGGCACTGTCCAAAGGTTGGCCACTATGAGTCGGCTCGCCTGGCGCACGGTGCACCCCACCCAGTCCTGGGCGCGCGCGGCAGCCGAACCGGCCACGTACGACGGACCTTTCCACCGCGCTGGCGAGCGGGTGGTGTATGCCTGGAGCCAGAGTGAACTTGCGGCGATGTGCGGCGCATTGCTTTGTGCGGGTATCGATCCCGAAGAAATGCTCTGGGAAAAACTCCAGTTGCCGAACGAAGGCCAGATCGTCGACCTGGGCGGCAGCGAAAGCGTCTCTCCGGACCTGCTGATGCAGTTGTGCCAGCGCGACCTGCTGGGCGCCTGGGTTCCCACCTCACTATCCGCGGACGGCATGGCACTGGTGGTGAATCCCACCCACCCTCTGTTCCCGCAGATCACGGTACTCGACAGCCGTTTCATCACTCGCACCTCGACCTGACCCAGGGTCGGGAGCCCCGCGCGGGCCTGCAAAAGGGAGCCGCATGACCCCAACGTCCTCCCTCTGCCCCGCCGCCCTGGCGGCGTCTGGATCGACAGGCCGTGCCGATTTGCTGAAGGCCCTGGAAAACCGGCAATTCAGCGTCTTGCTGCAGCCTCAATACCTGCTTCCCGGACTTTCCGTATGCGGCTTCGAGGCCATTGCACGACTGCATGTGACCCCGGACCAATGGCTGGCGCCCGAACAATTTCTGCCGTCAGCACATGCCGCCGGGCTCACAGACGGCATGGCACTTCACGTGATCGAAAGCGCTTGCATCACCTTGCAGTCGTGGCGTGGAAGCGGTCGGCAAGGCATGTTCATCGCCGTCAACATCGAAATGGGCGACCTGGCCGATGTGCTGTTCGCCCCGCGGGTCTGCCGCCTGCTGGTTCAGCATCGAATTCAGCCCGGCGAACTCGAAATCGAACTGTCGGAAGCTCACATGCCGGGTTCATGTGACATCGCCGACACCAGCATCCACCTGCTGCGACAGGCCGGCGTACGGCTGGCGATGGACAACTTCGGCACCGGCCATTCGACGCTTTCCAGACTGGCCGAGTTGCCCTTCGACGTCGTGAAGATCGACAAGGCTTTCGTGAGCCGCATTCCCGACGCTTCTCGCGCCTGCACCCTCATGACCAGCGTCATCAACCTGTGCCTGGCATTACGCAAGGATGTCGTCGTGAGCGGGGTGGAAACCGATGCGCAGTTGCGCTGGCTGGCCCGCCTGCGCTGGCATCGGGTACGGGTGCAGGGCAACGGGCTCTCCCATCCGATCACCGAGCCGCTGGCCCGCGAACAGATCCCCTTGACCTCGCGCAGCCACCATCCGCAGTACTAGCAGCCTCGGAGGGCACCACCGCCCGCTCTCCAGAGACTTCCATAGCCCTATCGGCTCCTCGCGAACGCATGCGGATGCCATCGCAATTCCATAACTTTACTTACACTAGTTACAAACTGTGGAATATTCACTTCTGGATTTTATTGGATTGCTGCTTTCGGCAAACCACATTGGCTTCCCCACCGCACACCCGCGCGCGCCCCATGACGTATGGCTCAGCTCTTTCCGCACCCCTTGCGGCCGCGGCGTGCCTGACAGGATTTCGCGCATGCCTGGTGCTGGCAGCCAGCCGTGCAAGGCACGAGCGGCGTTCCATCAATGTCCACGCGGTCCTCAACCTGCTCAACCGCCTGACGGCCACCGAGGACATGGGCCTGCGCGAAGAACTGGTAGGTCGCCTTGCCGAATACCTGGCCGCCGTTCACCGCATGGAAGCCAGCCGGCAACTGACCCTGGCGGGCCTGTGCGAACTGACCCGAAGCTATGCCGCCATGCGTTATCTGATGGCGGACGCCATCGAGCCACGCATCGATCACGGCAAGGACGAATTCAGCCTTCGGACCGAGCAGTGGAGCGAGATGACCGCATTCCTCCAGGCGGGCATCGACACGCTGCTGGACGACTACACCCCGTGCGTCAGCGTTTCGATTCGCCGCTTCGCCTGGTGGCAGGTCGAGCTGACGATGCTTGCCCAGGTCTCGCCAGGCCACGTCCGCGCTCAACCGCGCGAATGGATGGCGTTGCCGGACGGTTCCGGACACGTGCGTTCGGCCCGTTTCACAGCCATCAGCCGTCCCCTCACGGGGCGCTGATCAACTCGGGAAAAAAAGCATGCGCTGGTACCCCGACTCCTGGCGAAACCGCCTTGCCCGCATGACGGCCCCTGCCACACCCGTGGACCACGGCGAGTTCCAGCAGAAGTGGCAAGCCGAAGCCGAAAACGACTTGCGAATCGCGCAGTCGGTCGCCCTGGTACGCCACATGCCGATGGTCATCCTGAGCAACGGACTGGGGATGCTGCTGTCGGCGATGGCGATGCTGGACCATCACAGCTGGTCCGAACTCGTGCCCATGCTGATCGGCATGACCTACCTGCTGGCGCCGGTTGCTGTCAGCTGGTGGCGGCTGCGGCGTCGCGTCCGGCCGATCTCGGTGTCACCCAACCATCTCCGGCGGCAGGTGGGCTATTCGGCGGTACTGGGTGGTTTCTGGGCCGTCTGCCTGCTGTATTACCTGGGTGACAACGACGGCAGCACCAGCGCCCTCAACCTGCTTTGCGTCGCTGCCGCCGCGCTCGGCCTGGGCGCCTCGGCCACCCTGTTCGTCCTGCCTTTTGCAGCGCTCGCCTATTCGGTTCCGCTTCTCGCGGCGACTCTCCTCATCAGCCTGACACCACGCGATCCGGACACCCTCGTACGAACGGTCCTGGTCGGGCTGATCTGCTGCGGCACGCTTTGGACGCTGTGGAACAACTGGCTCAATTTTCGGGGGGTAGTGCACCTGATCCACGAAAAATCGCGGCTGCTGCACGACGCGGAAACCACCCGACTGGCGGAAGAAGAGTTTGTCGAAAACCTCAACCACGAGATCCGCAACGCCCTCACATCGATCATCGGGTACTTCGACGTGGCCTCCAATCCGGCGCTGATGTCGCACGAGCACCAGGAACTCATCGAACACGCCCGCGAGACCGGCGGCTTGCTCCAGGTGCTGCTGAGCGACCTGCTGGACGTCGGCAGGTTGAACGCAGGCCGCACCCGCCTGGTCCTGTCACCGTTTTCCTTCAGGCATCTGGTGCGCACATCGGTGTTGTCGGCGTCGTCGGCCATCAATGGCCGTGAGCTGGTGGTGCGGCATACCGTCGATTCGTCGGTGCCCGAGGTCCTGATCGGCGACGCCACCCGCCTGCAGCAGATCCTGCTCAACCTCATCGGGAACGCCATCAAGGTGATGGACAGCGGAACCATCACGGTCCAGGCCCGCTACCGGGGCAACTTCAATCCACTGCTCGAGATCGTCGTCCGCGACGACGGTCCCGGCATACCGCGGGAACGCCAACGATCGCTCTTCAACCGGTTCGCCCGTGTTTCGGCGGTGCCGTCGTCCACCGGACCGACGGTTGGCGGCTGGGGCCTGGGGCTGAGCATCTGCTCGGCGCTGGTCGAACTGATGCGGGGCGACATCCGCGTCAGCAGCGAACCGGGCCACGGCGCCGCCTTCACCATCCGCCTGCCGCTGCACGAGGAACGACGACGCCTTCCGCGCGAAGAGTTCACGCAGCCCGCTGCCGAACCCAGGCCGGCACTCAACTTCAACACCCTGGATGTGCTGGTGGTGGACGACACCGCCGCCAACCGCCTCATCCTGCGCAAGATGCTCCAGGCCCTGGGCTGCAGGGTCGAAGTGGCCAGCAGTGGCGCCGAAGCGGTCGCCATGTGCACCGCCAAGCGTTTCGACATGGTCTTCATGGACCTCGAACTGGGCGCGATGGACGGCCTGACCGCCACCCGCCTCATCCGGGCGCTGCCGGGCGACGGCGGCACGATGGCCATCGTGGCGATCACCGGCTTCGCATCGATGGAGCGGGCCACCGCCATCCAGGACGCCGGCATGAACGACCATGTGCTAAAGCCGGTTCGGCTCGATACCGTCGCAGCCGTGTTACAGAAGTGGGCGCGCTGAAGCAATCCTGGCGGGCGGCTGCGCGATGATGGAAGCCATGTCCAAGCTTCGCCCCAACCTCCTTCCCTGGCCACTGCCGGCGCTGCTCACCTGGGCCGCCTGCTGGGTCTGCTGGCTGGGACTTCGGGCCGTGGGCATACCCCCGCTGACCTCGCTTTTCACCACGACGGCCCTGGGCGCCCTGTGTGCCTGGCCGCAAACCAGGCGCTGGCGTCGCCTGATGGTGGCGGCGGGTTATCCGCTGTCGTTCGCGGCGCTGGGCGCGGCCAGCGTGCCGGCCTGGGCGTGGTTGCTGCCGCTGGCCCTGCTGGCCTGCCTGTATCCGCTGCGCACATGGCGCGACGCACCCTTGTTTCCAACGCCCCGCGGCGCTCTGGCGGCCCTTGCACAGGCCGTTGTGCTGAAGGACGGAGCCGTGGTGCTCGATGCGGGTTGCGGCCTCGGAGACGGCCTTCTGGCCCTGCGCGAGGCCTATCCCGAGGCACAGCTGCGGGGCACCGAATGGAGCTGGCCGCTGCGCCTGGCCTGTGCAGTGCGCTGCCCGTGGGCAAGGGTCAGGCAAGGCGACATCTGGCACGACGACTGGTGCGAGAACGACATGGTCTATTTGTTCCAGCGGCCGGAAAGCATGGGCCGCGCCGGCAGCAAGGCGGTGATCGAGTTGAAACCCGGCGCCTGGCTGGTGAGCCTCGAATTCCCGCTGCCCGACGAACACCCCGGCATGCGAGCGCTGCCGCCCTTGCAGACCGGTGAAAAACCGGTCTGGGCCTACCAGCGCCGCTGAGGCGGCAAGGCCGGGTCAGATGGCGAAGATCTTGCCCGGGTTGAGGATGTTCAGCGGGTCCAGCGCGCGCTTCAGCGTACGCATCATGTCCACGGCACCGGCGCCCGTTTCGTCCACCAGGAAACCCATCTTGTGCAGCCCGATGCCGTGTTCACCGGTGCAGGTGCCTTCCAGCTTCAGCGCGCGGGTCACCAGCGAATGGCTCAGGGCTTCGGCGGTGGCGCGCTCCGTAGCTGATTCCGGGTCGATCAGGTAGCCGAAATGGAAGTTGCCATCGCCCACGTGGCCGACCAGGAAGTAGGGGATGCCGCTTGCATCGGCTTCGGTTACCGAATCCAGCAGGCAGTCGGCCAGGCGGGAGATCGGCACGCAGGTATCGGTGGCCACGGCCCGGCATCCAGGGCGTGACTGCACCGCCGCGAAGTAGGCGTTGTGACGGGCCGTCCACAGACGGGTTCGCTCTTCGGGAGTGGTCGCCCATTCGAAGCCGCTGCCGCCGTTTCCGGCCGCCAGTTCCTGCACGACCGCTGCCTGTTCGGCCACGCCGGTCGGCGAACCGTGGAACTCCATGAGCAACATCGGCGACTCGGGCAAGGTGAGGTTCGAGTGTTTGTTCACCATCCGCACCGAGTTCACGTCGATCAGCTCGCAGCGCGCGATCGGCACACCCATCTGGATGGTCTCGATGGTGGTGCGCACCGCCGCCTCGATGCTCGGAAACGAGCAGATGGCCGCCGACACCGCCTCAGGCAAGGGATACAGGCGCAGCGTGATCTCGGTGACAACGCCCAGCGTGCCTTCGCTGCCCACGATCAGGCGGGTCAGGTCGTAGCCCGCGGCCGACTTGCGGGCCCGGGTGCCGGTGCGGATGACCTCGGAACCGGCCGTCACCACCTCCAGCGCCAGCACGTTCTCGCGCATGGTGCCGTAGCGCACCGCGTTCGTGCCGGATGCACGGGTGGCCGTCATGCCGCCGATGGAGGCGTCGGCCCCCGGGTCGATAGGGAAGAACAGGCCGCTGTCCTTGATCCGGTCGTTGAGCTGCTTGCGGGTGATGCCGGGCTGTACGGTCACCGTCAGGTCGTCGGCGTCCAGGCGCAGCAACTGGTTCATGCGCGATACGTCCAGGCTGATGCCGCCTTGCACCGCGAGCAGCTGGCCTTCCAGCGAAGAACCGCTGCCGAAGGGAATCACCGGCACCGCATGGGCGGCCGCCAGGCGGATGGCATCGGCCACATCGGCCGTGCTCTGGGCGAACACCACGGCTTCGGGTGGCGGCACGTCGAAAGAGGACTCGTCACGGCCGTGCTGCTGGCGCACCGCCTGCGCCGCGGAATACTGCGTCGGACCGAAACGCGCAGCCAACGCATCCAGCAGGGTTTGCGGCACCGGGCGGGGCGCCACTTCGGGCAGGAGATGGGGGGCGAGGGCGGGTGCATTCATGGAGGCGTTCTGCTGGTGAAATCTGTCGGGGCCTGCGCTGCGTGGATGCAGGCACCCGGAAAACCCGTGTACACATCACGCCTTACGATAGCCCCGACTTTAAAAACGAACCAAGGAGCATGCCATGGGGAATCGCCTGACGCAGATCGCCACCCGTACAGGCGACGACGGCAGTACGGGATTGGGTGACAACACCCGCGTACCCAAGGACCACCTGCGGGTGCAGGCCATGGGCGATGTCGACGAACTCAACTCCAGCATCGGCGTGCTGCTGGCCGAACCCGCATTGCCGGACGACGTAAGAACGTTGCTGGTGGACATCCAGCATCACCTCTTCGACCTGGGCGGCGAGTTGTGCATGCCCGGCTACGAACTGCTGAAGGACCCAGCGCTGCTGAGGCTCGACGAAGCGCTGGCAGATCACAACGCCACGTTGCCGCGGCTGGCCGAATTCATTCTTCCGGCCGGCACCCGCGCCGCCGCGCTGGCGCACGTGTGCCGCACCATCGCCCGCCGCGCCGAACGGGCGGTGGTTTCGCTTTCCAGGCAGGACGAAACGGTGCGCCCGGCACCGCAGCAATACCTCAACCGCCTGAGCGACCTGCTGTTTGTGCTGGCGCGGGTGCTCAACCGGGCAGAAGGCGGCGACGACGTCTACTGGAAGAGCGAGCGCCTGGCACGGCAGGGCGCCTGACGAATACTCAGATGTCGTACTGGTCGCCGGCATCCGCGCCATCGCCCAGCGCCTGCTCGACCACCGCCCGCACCAGCGTCGGTGCAAAACATTCGATGAACGAATAGACGTAGCCGCGCAGGTAGGCGCCGCGCCGCAGGGCGAGTTTGGTCAGGTTGATGCCGAACAGGTGGCCCACGTCCAGCGCCCGCAGGCCGGTGTCGCGTTCGGCCTCGTAGGCGATGGAGGCCACGATGCCCACGCCCATGCCCAGCTCGACATATGCCTTGATCACGTCGGCATCCATGGCCGACAGCACGATCTCCGGCGCCAGCCCCTGCTGGGCGAAGGCATCGTCGATATGCGGCCGGCCGGTAAAACCGGTGTCGTAGGTGATGAGCGGATAACGCGAAAGCCGCTCCAGCGTCAGCGGGCCGTCCAGCAGCGCATGCCCGGGCTGGACGATGGCCGAATGCGTCCAGCGATAACAGGGCAGGGCCACCAGGGTTTCGTAGCGATCCAGCGCCTCGGTGGCGATGCCCACATCGGCCTCGCCGGCCAGCAGCATTTCGGCCACCTGCTGCGGCGAACCCTGATGGAGGTGCAGGCGCACGTTGGGAAACTGCCGGCGGAAATCCTGTACCGCACCGGGCAACGCATAACGCGCCTGCGAATGGGTGGCGGCGATCACCAGGCGGCCGCTTTTCTGCGCCACGAATTCCTGCGCGGCAGTGCGCAGGTTGCTGCTGTCCAGAAGAATGCGTTCGATGACCGGCAGCACATGCGCGCCGGGTTCGGTCATGCCGGTCAGGCGTTTGCCGGAGCGCACGAACAGCGCGATGCCCAGTTCATCTTCCAGTTCGCGGATCTGGCGGCTGACGCCCGGCTGCGAGGTGTGCAGGGTGTGCGCGACCTCGGTGAGGTTGAAACCGCATCGCACGGCTTCGCGCACGGAGCGCAATTGCTGGAAGTTCATGGGCAGACAAGGAAATGCGGCCCGTGAAGTCCGGCCGGGCCGCATTATTCGGCGCATTCCCTTCAACCCAGAACGAATAAAAAGTTGGTTTCTTATTCGCCAGGCGCGTTATGAATCATCAGGAAGTGGCGGCCGGTGCCAGAACCGCCATGGTGATGCGCGAAACACAGGTCATGCGGCCCGCGTCGTCCTGCATGTCGATCTGCCAGACCTGGGTGCTGCGGCCACGATGCACCGGCTTGGCAATGCCCGTGACCCAGCCGGTCGAAACCGAACGCAGGTGGTTGGCATTGATGTCGAGGCCGACCACCCGGTGGCCGGCAGCGCAGCAGCATGCGGCGGCGACGGAGCCGAGGGTTTCGGCCAATACCACCGACACACCGCCGTGCAGGATGCCGTAGGGCTGGTGCGTGCGGCGGTCCACCGGTACCCGGCCGCGCAGGAAGTCTTCGCCGATCTCCAGGAATTCGATGCCGAGGTGTTCGATGGCGGTATCGACGCAGCGCGCGTGCAGGTCGTCCAGGGTGAAGGGCGCGGTCCAGATGGGCATGGGCTTGAAGGTGATGAAGGCGGCGGGTGCCGGACGGACGATCCTAATGCGCCCCGCAAGCACACGCATACCGCACACGCCCGAATGGCATGTCCGCCGACTCGCGCCACGACCGAAGCAGGGCACAAGGACGGGTTGGCCGTCGAGGCCCCAACTCAACACACCAAATGACCCGTCGTCCCGCACTGAAAATCACCCTGGTCGTCGTCGCCGTGCTGGCTGCGGCCGGCATCGCCATCGCGGTGGCCATTCCCGGTGAGGCCGAGGTGGCCCGGCGTGCAGAACAGGCGCTGACCGAAAAGCTGGGCGTACCGGTGCACATCGGACGGCTGCACTGGCAGCTGCTTCCGACGCCCATGGTCGAAGTGTTCGACGCCACCACCGAGCAGGACAAACCGGTGGTGATCAAACACCTGGCCGCCTGGCCGCGCATCGGGCGGCTGCTGCACCGCGAGATCGCCTTCGATCGGGTAACGCTGAATGGCGCCACCATTCCGCAGTTGTCCGTAAAAGCCTTCAAGCAGGGCGACGGGGACGATGGCAAGGATCCGAAGGACAAGTTCCTGCGTTTGGCGGGGCAGCCGTTGCAGCGGGCCGAGTTCCATAAAGTCACCTGGATAGGGCGCCGCGAGATCCCGCTCGAATTCGACGGCTCCGTCGACTTCGACCCGGCGTGGCGTCCGCGCGAAGCTGCGCTGTGGCTCACCGAAGCACAGTCGCCGGCCCGCCTCGAGCTGCACCGCATCGAAAGCCAGGACCGTTTCAAGACCGATATCACCGTGGCCGACGGCAGCTGGAACGGCACACTGGAGCTGACCCAGCCAACACCCGACACCTGGCGCATCGCCGGGCCTTTGCAGCCGCGGAACATCGACCTGCGCCTGCTGCTGGAGACCTTCAAACGCAAGCCGGTCATAGCGGGTCGGGCCAATGGAGAGACCACGCTACAGGCCGAAGGCCAATCGCTCGGCGACATCGTGCAATCGCTGCACACCCGCACCACTTTCTCGGTCAACCCAGCCACCATCCTGCGTTTTGACCTGGATCGCGCCATCCGCAGCCTGGGCAAGGAACACCAGGGCACTACGCCGCTGCAGACGCTCACAGGCGTGCTGGACACACAGAACGACAGCGACGGCATCGTCATGCGGTATTCCGCCCTCAAGGCGAAGTCGGGCGCACTCAGCGCCAGCGGCACCGTGGTGCTGCAAAACCGCAAGGTCGATGCCGACATCGCGGTCGACCTGGTCGACGGCGTGATAGGTGTCCCGCTCAGGATCACCGGGCCGGTCACCGACCCGACCTATAGCGTGCCGCCTGCGGCCATCGCCGGGGCGGCTGTCGGCACCGCTGTCTTGCCGGGGGTCGGCACCGCCATCGGCGCCCGCATCGGCGACGCGCTCGGCCGCCTGTTCGGCACCGACAAGAAGCCTGCCAGGTCACCCTGATTCAGGTCATCACTCGTGTGACGACTCAGTGAAAACCGCTAGCTGCAAACCGCTCGCGCGTTCACGGGGCACGCTACCCTCGTATCCATAAGGTTTCAGTTTTCATGCAGGCAAGGGAAACACAAACCATGTACCTCAGCGAACAACTCCTCAATCCCGATGAAAGCCGGCTGCGCCTTTGCAGCCAGTTCGGCGTCCAGCATGTACTGGTCGACAACCGGGCCCCTGGTGAGCTATCCCGGCAGGTTCGCTGGGAAACGCCCGACCTCGTCTCCTATCGACACTGGATCGAAAGTTTCGACCTGAAACTGGACATGCTGACCCTGGGGGTGGGTTCGGTGTTGATGGACTTCCTCAACGACCTTCCCGCTGCCAGGCGCCAGCGCGACCTCCTGGCCGACAACATCCGTCGTGCATCCGACGCAGGCATCGAATGCCTGCGATATCAGGTGCAGATGGCGGGTACGCCCCGCATGTCGCACAGGCCGGGCCGGGGCGGTGTGCGTTACCCGTCTTATCGGCACTCCGACGGCATGTCGGATGATCCACGTGAAACACAGCCGGTCAGCGCCAAGGCCGCCTGGTCGGCAATCGAATTTCTGGTGGAAAGCCTGGTTGGGGCCGCCGACGAAGCCGGTGTTCGGCTGGCCTGCCTGCCGCAGAACCCTTCGTTCCCGGCGGGCGGCTTGCACGGCGTTGAACACGTGACGGGTTCGGTCGAAGGCATGCGCAAGTTTCTGGAGCTCTCACCCAGCCGCCACCACGGCCTCGATTTCTGCCAGGGCGCCGTGTCCGGCATGTTCACCGAACCTGCCAAGGCGCTGATACCGGTCATCGAAGAATTCGCCTCGACCGGACGCATCTTCGTGGTGAGGTTCAACAATATCCGCGGGGGTTATCTCGACTTCCAGGAAGTGTTCCCGGACGAGGGCGATGTCGACATGTTCCAGGCCCTGAAGGCCTACCAGCGCGGGGGATATGCGGGGCCGGTCTGTGCACAACCTTCCCCGGTGTCCGAACTTGACCCTGACCACCAGCGCTTCGACGCGTTCGCGCTGGGATATACGCGCGGCCTGTTGCAGGCCGCAGGGGTGTGGACCGCCGCCAGGCCGCGGGCCTGACCTCGACTGCGGTCCGGGTTGGTCAGGCCTGTGCCAGCAGGCGCTTGGCAGCCGGCGTGGCGATACGCGGCTTGGCGGTCGGTCCGGGCAAGGTGTGGGTCAAGACACCCGACAGCTGGAACTGACCGACCACGCCGGCCAGCCGCTGAGCCTGTTCACGCAGCGACTCGGCAGCGGCTGCCGACTGCTCCACCAGCGCGGCGTTCTGCTGCGTCATGCGGTCGATGTCGTTCACCGCGTCGCTCACTTCACCGATACCGGTGGTCTGCTGATTGGCCGCGCTGCTGATCTCGCCGATGATTCCGCCGACCCGCTTCACGCCGGCCACGATTTCTTCCATGGCCAGGCCGGCGTCACGCACCAGCTTCACGCCGCCGTCGACGGCCGTCACGCTGGTCTGGATCAGACCCTTGATTTCTTGCGCGGCCTGCGCCGAACGCTGTGCCAGGTTGCGAACTTCGCTCGCCACCACCGCGAAACCGCGACCCTGTTCACCGGCTCGGGCGGCTTCCACCGCTGCGTTCAGCGCCAGGATGTTGGTCTGGAAGGCGATCGAGTCGATCAGGGCAATGATGTCGTTGATGCGGCGGCTCGAAGTGGCGATGTCCTGCATGCTGGCCACGGCCTGCTGCACCACTTCGCCGCCACGGGTGGCCGCACCGCTGGCGGTCGTGGCCAGGGCATGGGCGGTCTGGGCAGAAGAGGCGGTCTGCTGCACGTTGCTCCCCAGCTCCGAGATGGACGCCACGGTCTGCTGCACGTTGCCGGCCGTGTTCTCGGTGCGGTTCGAAAGATCCTGGTTGCCGGCCGCGATTTCCTGGCTGGCGGTGGCGATGCTTTCGCTGGCATTGCGCACCTGGGCCACCATCGAGCCCAGGCCCTCCTGCATGCCGGACAACGCCTGCTGCAGGTCGGCCAGTTCGTCGCGTCCCTCGACCACGATGGTCTGCGACAGGTCGCCCCGCGCGATGGCCAATGCGGCGCGGCGCGCCTGCTCCAGCGGCAGGCAGATCGAGCGCATGTTCATCAGCGTCAGCGGCACGACCGTGCAGACAGCCACCAGCACCACGATGGCAAACAGCATCTGGATGCGCTGCGCCATGCTGCGCTGCTCGGCCAGCGTCTGCTCGGTCTGGGTACGCAGGCGGTCGTCCAGGGCCACCATGTTTTTCTCGGCGTCTTCGAACACGGCTACCGCACGGGCGCTCATGCGGTTGGCGGTGGTGGCCGATTCGTAGCCGCCCGATTCCAGCTGGTTGGCGGTGGCAGTGAAGGTCTCGCGGTAGCGGCCCAGCCGCTGCAGCACGTCCTTCATGGCTGCGGCATCGTCGCCGCCACGTTCTTCGGCAAAACGGTTGCCGGTGGCGTTGGCCTTGTCCAGCGCGGCGATCCAGCGGGTGCGGGCGGCACGCACGCCTTCCGGCTTTTCGTACTGGATGATCATGTCCTTCTCGTTGCGGCGCGCCACCGACAAGGCGTCCCGCATTTCGGCCATCTGTGCCGCTGCGGTAGACGAGGTGGACACAAAGGCCTCGGCCTTCTGCTGGATGCCCGCCATGCCCAGGAAGCCCGCGCCTCCGAGCAAGACCACCAGGCCGACTACCAGCGCAATCGCGCCGTACATGCGCATCCGGATGGTGTACCGGCGCAAGGAAAACACAGACATGGCTAATCCCCAGAGACCCAGCCGCCAACGCTCAGACGGTCGGGCTTATATGTAAGTAATTGCACATTTTGCCAACAATGTGACATCTGGATCCAATCTTTTGACTATCGATCAGACGATATGCATATCAAAGACCCGCATTTGCCCTATGGCCGCCAGCGCCGCAGCAAAAGTGCGTTGGCCATCACGCTGACCGAACTGAGCGCCATGGCCGCGCCTGCCACCACCGGGCTCAGGTAACCCAGCGCCGCGAGCGGAATGCCGGCCAGGTTGTAGATGAAGGCCCAGAAGAGGTTTTGCCGGATCTTGGCGCCGGTGCGCCGTGCGATGTCCAGCGCGGCAGCCACCAGGCGCGGATCGCCGCGCATCAGCGTGATGCCCGCTGCCTGCAATGCCACATCGGTGCCGCCACCCATCGCCATGCCCAGGTCGGCCGCAGCCAGGGCGGGCGCGTCGTTGATGCCGTCACCCACCATCGCCACCGGGCCGGAGCTGCGCAATGCCTGCAGCGCCGCCACCTTGCCGGCCGGCAGCAGTGCGGCCTGAACTTCGTCCGGACGAATACCCAGCGTGGCGGCCATCGCCTGGGCAGCCGCCAGGTTGTCACCCGACAGCAGCGCGATCTTCAGGCCCTGGTTGCGCAGGCTCGCCACCGCTTCGGCTGCGCCCGGGCGGGCCGGGTCGCCGAAGAAAAGCAGGGCGCGCGCCAGCGTGGCCTCGCCCACCTGTTCGGCCAGCACCGACACCGTGGCGCTGGCGCGTTCGCCGCTGCGGTCGGCGGTCATCGGTGTAACGCCCCGCCCGGACATCCAGCGTTCGCTGCCGAGCATGAAGTCCCGTCCACCGACCTTGCCTCGCAGGCCGCGCCCCGGCTCGGCGCGCAGGTCGGTCGCCTCTTGCGGCAGCAGGCCACGCCCGGAAGCCTCAGACAGCACGGCACGCGCCAGCGGATGTTCGCTACCCGACTGCAAGGCGGCGGCAATGCCCAGCCATTTGTCGGCGCTCCCGTCGGCGACCTCGAAACCCAGCAAGCGGGGCCGGCCCGCCGTCAACGTGCCGGTCTTGTCGAAAGCCACGGTGACGATGCCGCGCGCCTGTTCCAGCGCGCTTGCGTCGCGCACCAGGATGCCGTGGCGCGCAGCCACTCCGGTACCGGTCATCAGCGCCGCCGGCGTGGCGAGCCCCAGCGCGCAGGGGCAGGCGATGACCAGCACCGACACCGCATGCACCAGCGCCGCCTCGACACCCGCGCCTGCCAGCCACCAGCCGACAAAAGTCAGCGCAGCGATGACCAGCACCACCGGCACGAAGACTTCCGAAACCCGGTCGACCGTGCGCTGGATGGGTGCCTTGGCGGCCTGGGCGTCTTCCACCAGCCGCACCACCCGCGCCAGCACCGTCTCGGCCCCGATGGCCGTCACCGCCACCAGCAGCCGGCCGTCGCCATTGACCGAACCACCGGTCACGCTGTCGCCGACCGACTTGTCTACCGGCAGCGGCTCGCCGGTCAGCATCGATTCGTCGGCCTGCGAGCGGCCATCGGTCACCCTGCCGTCTGCCGGAAATCGTTCGCCCGGACGTAGCACCACCGTATCGCCGACCAGCAGTTCGGTCACCGGCATTTCCACTTCCTTCCGGCGGCGCAGCACCCGCGCGGTATCGGGGCGCAACGCATGCAGTGCGCGGATGGCACTGGTGGTCTGGCGCTTGGCCCGGCCCTCCAGCCACTTGCCCAGCAACACCAGTGTGACGACCGTCGCCGAAGCCTCGAAGTACAGGTGCGGCACGACCCCTGCCGGCGCACGCCACCACAGCCAGAGAGACAGCCCGAACGCCGCCGACGTGCCCAGCGCCACCAGCAGGTCCATGTTGCCGGCCCGCGCCCTTGCCGCTGCCCAGCCCGCCCGGTAGAAGCGCCCTCCCAGCCAGAACTGCACAGGCGCCGCCAGCAGCAACTGCAGCCACGGCGGCAGCATGGCGTCGTGGCCCGACAGACCCAGCCAGCCCGACACCATCGGCGCCATCAAAACCGCGCTGACCACACCGCCGGCGAGCACCGGCATCAAGCCCAGCCAGGGCGACACCGAATCTGCCTGCGCCACCTGCTGCGCGGTGCGCGGTTCATAACCCGCATCGCGCACCGCACGATTCAGGCGCGACTGCCAGTCGACATCGGCCGGCGCGTCGTCGGCCATGTGGATGCGAGCCGTCTCGGTCGCCAGGTTCACGCTGGCATCGGCCACGCCGGGCACCGCCTTCAGTGCCTTTTCGACGCGGGCCACGCACGACGCGCAGGTCATGCCGCCGATGGAAACATCGACCGGAACGGACAGGACAGGCGGCAATGGATTCGGGTTCATATCTTCAAGACTAGGCCTTCACACGGTGGCAGGGTCAACCGTGAAGCCGTTTTTTGCACCAGGACATTCAACTGCTCGAAGGCGATCGACCGTTTTTGCCTTTTCTTGGTGCAAATCCCGATGGCAAAGCTGGCACTCGAATTGCATGCTATCTCATCAAGATACCTTGGTATTTATATGCAATACCAAATGCCAACCAAGACAGGAACCGGGATGCAGATCAACGAATACGAAAAGCTCGACGGCATGGCGTTAGCCGGGCTGCTGGAAAAACGCGAAGTGACATCAGGCGAACTGATGCAGGTCGCCATCGAGACCGCAAGGGAGCGGGCACCGCAGCTCAACTGCCTTACCTACGAGCAATACGAACAGAGCCAGGCGATCGCCGACAACTGGTCGGCGCGCGGGGTATTCCGTGGCATCCCTTTCCTGCTGAAGGACTCGGGTTTCGCCACCCGGCGGTTTCCGTCCAGCATCGGGTCACGCCTGTTCAACGACACCCGCTACGACTTCGACGCCACCGTCGCCCTGCGTTTCGAAGCCTCCGGCCTGATCCCGTTCGCGCGCACCACCGTGTCCGAACTGTGCATGGGCCCGTCCACCGAGGCGGTGCGCAACCACGGCCTGACGATCAACCCCTGGGACTCCAGCCGGTCGGTCGGTGGCTCCAGCGGCGGCGCTGCCTCCGCGGTGGCGGCCCGCCTGGTGCCGGTCGCACACGGCAGCGACGGCGGTGGCTCGATCCGCATTCCCGCCGCATGTTGTGGTGTGTACGGGTTGAAGCCATCGCGCGGCCGGGTGCCGATGGGGCCGTCGCGCGGCGAAGGCTGGGGCGGCATGGCGTCAGACGGCGTGCTGAGCATCAGCGTGCGCGACACCGCCGCCGCCATGGACGGCATCAGCGGCCATGAAGCCGGTTCGCCTTACGCCGCGCCGCCGCAGCCGCGTTCATTCCTGGCAGCGGTACAGGAACAGGCCGTGCGCCCGCTGCGCATCGCCGTCTTGCGCGAAGCCTGGAACGGCATCGCCATCGCCCCCGAATGCCTGGCCGCCGCCGAACATACCGCCGGCCTGTGCCGCGCCCTGGGCCACACCGTCGTCGATGCCACCCTGCCGGCCATCGACTACGAAGGTTTCGTGCGAGCCCACGGCCGGGTGCTGGCCACCAACATCACGCTGGCGGTGGACAACAAGCTGGCCGCGTCCGGCCGCGCACCCACGGCGGACGACCTGGAACCCGTGCTGCTCGACGGCTATGCCCTCGGCAAGACGCTGAGCGCCGGCCAGTACGCCGATTCGATCAACCGTTTCCACGCCATCGGGCGCGCCTTCGCCAACACCATGAACGCGTTGGACTGCGACGTGATCCTCACGCCGACGCTGACTCAGCTACCGGCAAAACAGGGCTACCTGGCGCTCGACGCCTGCGGATTCTGGGACTTCCGCGCCCGGGTTTCGCGCTACGCCACCTTCCTGGCGGTCATCAACGCATCGGGCCAGCCCGCTGCCAGTCTTCCGCTGTCATGGACCGCCGACAACGTGCCGGTCTGCAGCCAGCTGATCGGCCGCTTCGGCGAAGAAGACGTCTTGCTGGCCCTGTCCGCCCAGCTCGAACGTGCCGAACCCTGGGCCCACCGCATCCCGGATTTCACCTCCGTTCCTACCTCTGCCTCCGCTTCCGTTTCTGTCTGAAGTTTCCGATTCACCGAAAGGACCCGACATGAGAAAACTGATTGTTTCCCTGGCCTGCGCCGCCGCCGTCGCCCTGCCGATGTTCGCCGCCGCACAAGGCACCGCCCGCATCGTTCTGCATGCGCCGCTGCGGGTGCTGGACCCGGTGCTGACCAACGCCTACATCACCCGCAACCACGGCTACCTGGTGTACGACACCCTGTTCGCCATGGACGCATCGGCCACGCCGCAGCCGGAGATGGTCGAAAGCTGGAAGGTGTCGCCCGACAAGCTGGTCTACAGCTTCGTGTTGCGCAAGGGACTCAAGTTCCACGACGGCAGCCCGGTCACGGGTGAAGACGTCATCGCCTCGCTGCAGCGCTGGGGCCAGCGCGACCCCATGGGAACCCGCCTTCTGAGCCTCACCGAGAAGATGGACAGCGCCGCACCCGACAGCTTTGCGATCCACCTGAAAAAGCCTTTCGGCCTGCTGATCGAGGCGCTGGCCAAGCAGGGTTCGCCGGTGCCTTTCATCATGCCGAAACGCATCGCGTCGACCCCCGCATCCACCGCCATCACCGAGGTGGTCGGCTCCGGCCCGTACCGCTTCGTGGCCGCTGACTTCCAGCCCGGCGTGAAGGCGACCTACCTGAAATACGCCGACTACGTTCCGCGCAAGGAGCCGGCCAGCGGATTCGCCGGCGGCAAGGTGGCGCTGGCCGACCGCATCGAACTGGTCAACATCCCAGACAGCCAGACCGCCATCAACGCATTGCGCACCGGCGAGATCGACTTCGTCGAAGACGTGCCGCCCGACCTCATGCCGCAACTCGAAGGCGTGAAGGGCGTGGCCATCAAGGCCTACGGCAAGAACAGCAATGCCTTCACCCTGCGCATGAACTGGACCCAGCCGCCTTTCAACAACGTCAAGGTGCGGCGCGCCGCGCTGCTGGCGCTCAACCAGGTGGATTACCTCGAAGCGCAGATCGGCGATGCCAAGCTGTACCAGGTGTGCGGCGCGGTGCTGACCTGCATCTCCGGCTACGCCACCGAGGACGGCGCCACCCAGACCAAGGCGCCCGACCTGGCGAAAGCCAAGGCCGCGCTGAAGGAAAGCGGCTACGACGGCACCAAGGTCGTCGTGCTGCACCCCACCGACCTGCCCATCCTGAACAGCTTTGCATCCGTCACCGCCCAGGCGCTGCGCAGCATCGGCATGAATGTCGACATCCAGTCGATGGACTGGACCACGCTGCTGGCCCGCCGCACCAAGAAGGACCCGGTCGACAAGGGTGGCTGGAGCATCTTCCATTCAAGTTTCAGCAGCCTGGACCTGATCAGCCCGGTCATCAACCCCAACCTCGACGGCCGGGGCGACACGGGCTATGTGGGCTGGAGCAAGAACGACAACATGGAAGCCCTGCGCGACCAGTTCGCCGAAGAGTCCGACCCCACGAAGAAGAAGATCCTCGCCGCGGCCATCCAGAAGCTGAACTACGAACAGGTTTTCTTCGTGCCGCTGGGCGGCTACTCCAAGTTCAAGGGCTACGACGGCAAGTTCGCCAACATGGTCGATGCACCGCTGCCCCTGTTCTGGGCCGGCGCCAAGAAGTAATCACCGCAAAGGTCTGATCCCATGTTCGGCTTGATCCTTCGACGCCTGCTCGCGGCCATCCCCATCATGCTCATCGTCGCCACGGTGGTGTTTCTGCTGCTGCGGCTGGCACCGGGCGATCCGGCCCGTGTCATCGCGGGCGACATGGCCAGCGAAGAGGCCATCGCAGCCATCCGTGCCGACATGGGACTGGACCAGTCGCTGCCGGTGCAATACCTGCGCTGGATGGGCGCCCTGGTGCGCGGCGACCTGGGCCATTCGGTGCTGTCCAAGCAGCCCGTCACCCAGCTCATTTCCGCGCGGCTGGGCCCCACCATGTCGCTGGCTTTCTCTGCCATCGCGCTGACCATCCTCACCGCGGTTCCGCTGGGCGTGCTGTCGGCGTGGCGGCATAAAAAGCCGATCGACCGGGGCATCATGGCCGGCGCGGTGCTTGCGTTCTCGGTGCCGGCGTTCGTCATCGGCTACCTGCTGATCCTGGTGTTCTCGGTGCAGCTCGGCTGGTTGCCGGTGCAGGGCTACACACCACTGGCCGAGGGGCTCGGTGAATACGTCAGCCACCTGGTGCTGCCCACCGTCACCCTGGCCACCGTGTTCGTGGCGCTCATCACCCGCATCACCCGCGCCAGCATGCTCGACATCCTGGGCGAGGACTTCATCCGCACCGCCCGTGCCAAGGGCGTGACCGAGAAGTACGTGCTGTTCCGCCACGCATTGCGCAATGCGGCGGTGCCCATCGTCACCATCATCGGGGTCGCCATCACCACCCTCATCAGCGGCGTGGTGGTCACCGAGACCATCTTCAACATCTCCGGCGTGGGCCGCCTCATCGTCGATTCGGTGCTGGCCCGCGACTACCCGGTGGTGCAGGGAACCATCCTTTTCTTCTCGTTCATCTATGTCTTCATCAACCTGGTGATCGACATGGCGTACGTGCTGCTCGACCCGCGCATCCGCTACTGATTCCGGGAGAACACAAAATGCCCAACCCAAGATTCCAGACCCCGCGCCGCATGGCCCTCGCCGTGCTGCGCGACCCGGTGATGCTCGGTTCGTTCATCCTGCTGGTGCTGCTGGTCGCCGCATCGATCTGCGCACCGTGGATCGCCCAGCACGACCCCGCATCGCTGGTGCCGCGATCACGCCTCAAGCCATCCAGCGAAACCTACTGGCTGGGCACCGACTCGCTCGGCCGCGACCTGTTCTCGCGCGTTCTCTACGGCGGACGGCTGTCCATCACCCTGGCCGCACTGGTGAGCGTCATATCGGTCGCCATCGGCCTGGTGATCGGCCTGGCCGCCGGCTACTTCCGCAAGCTCGACGCGGTGGTGATGCGGCTGATGGACGGCATCATGGCCATCCCCGGCCTGCTGCTGGCCGTGGCCATGGTCGCCCTGGGCGGCGCCAACATCGTGACCATGGTGTCGGCCATCGCCATTCCCGAGATTCCCCGCATCGCCCGGCTGGTCCGCAGCGTGGTGCTGTCGGTGCGCGAAGAGCCCTATGTCGAGGCCTCGCTCGGCATGGGCACACCCATGCACAAGGTGCTGTGGTTCCACATCGTCCCCAGCACCATCAACCCGCTGGTGGTGCAGGCCACTTTCGTGTGTGCCGCGGCCATCCTGACCGAGGCCGTCCTCGGCTTCCTGGGCCTGGGTTTCCCGCCCGAGATTCCCAGCCTGGGCAGCATCATTGCCGAGGGACGGCCCTACTTCCAGCGTGCTCCGTGGATCGTGCTCTACCCCGGCATCTTCCTGGCGCTGCTCATCCTGGCGGTGAACATGTTCGGCGACGCCCTGCGCGACCGCCTCGACCCGCGGCTGGCCCGCAAGACCAAGGGCTGAAGGTACTTTTTCCATGAAGAATCCAACCACCGCACCCGTGCTGGAGATCCGTGACCTGAAGGTGCGGCTGCCCGGCCAGGGCGACCGCCGCTACGCCTGCGAAGGCATCGACCTCACCGTCGGCCGGCGTGAAATCGTCTGCATCGTCGGCGAATCCGGATCCGGCAAATCGGTTACCGCCGCCGCCATCATGGGACTGCTGCCGAAGGGCGTGCTGACCCTCGAATCGGGCCGGATCCTGCTGGCCGGCCAGGACATCACCCACGCGCCGCTGAACGAACTTCAGAAGCTGCGTGGCAACCGCATGGCGATGATCTTCCAGGAACCGATGACGGCCCTGAACCCGCTGATGAAGGTGGGTGACCAGATCGCGGAGATCTTCCAGTTCCACCAGGCCGACCTGGGCCGGGAAGAGGTCGAGAAGAAGGTGCTGGCACTGCTTGCCGACGTGCGCCTGCCATCGCCCGACACCCTGCGCCACGCCTATCCGCACCAGCTGTCCGGCGGGCAGCGCCAGCGGGTGATGATCGCCATGGCGCTGGCCATGGAGCCCGGCCTGATCATTGCCGACGAACCCACCACCGCACTCGACGTCACCTCGCAGGCGCAGGTGCTGCGCCTGCTCGGCGAGCTGCGCGGCAAACACGACAACGGCGTGCTGTTCATCACCCACGACTTCGACGTGGTGGCCGAGATCGCCGACCGGGTGATCGTCATGCAATGGGGTCGCATCGTCGAAAGCGGCACCGCGAAAGAAGTGCTGACCGATCCGCAGCACGAATACACGAAAAAGCTGCTGGCCGCGGTGCCCCGTGGCGACTTCCGCGCCGAGGCCCTGCCCACGCAATCGGCAGCGAAACCGGTGCTGGAAGTCAAGCAACTCACCATGCGTTTCGAGACCGGTTCCATGTTCAAGTCGCGCCGCCGGGTGGTCAACGCGCTGGCCGGTGTTTCGCTGCAACTGGCACGCGGCGAGACCCTGGGCGTGGTCGGTGAATCAGGCTCCGGCAAGACCACGCTCGGCCGCTGCCTGGCGCGCATCGTGCAGCCGACATCCGGCCAGATACTGCTCGACGGCGACGACATCGCGTCGATGTCGGCCGCGCAGTGGCGGACCAATTGCAAACGCGTGCAGATGGTTTTCCAGGACCCTTTCCGGTCATTCAACCCGCGCGCCACCATCGAACGCTCGCTTGCCGAAGGGCCGCTGAACTTCGGCACGCCGCCGGAAGAAGTGAAACGCCGCATGAGGGAAATGCTGGCGCTGGTGTCCATCCCGGAAAGCGCGCTGCAACGTTTTCCACACGAGTTCTCGGGTGGGCAGCGGCAGCGGATTTCCATCGCACGCGCATTGATGATGGAACCCGAAATCCTGGTGGCCGACGAAGCCGTATCGGCCCTCGACGTGTCGGTGCAGGCGCAGATCCTGGACCTGTTCGAGGACGTGCGGGCGCGCCTGGGCCTGAGCATCGTCTTCATCACCCATGACCTGCGCGTGGCCGCCCGCCTGTGCCACCGCATCGCGGTGATGCAGCGCGGTGAAGTGGTTGAACTGGGTGCTGCGCGCCAGGTGTTCGAACATCCGCAGCACGCCTATACCCGCGAGCTGCTGGCCGCCATTCCGGGTCAGGGCCGGCTGGCTGGTGCACCGGTAGAACTGGAAACCGCATGAGCGCCAAGATTCGTATCGCATTGCTGTCCGAGACAGCCAATCTCGCCTACTTCGCACCCCTGCTGCAGGCCGCATTGCCCGGCGCGGAGGTCGCCGTATGGCCAGACCCGGGTTGCCTTCAGGCAGAGGTCGCCGTGTGCTGGAACACCACGCCCGGCCTGTACGCGCAGATGCCCAACCTGAAACTCATCCACAGCATCGCCGCCGGTGTCGACAACGTGGTCGCCGGGCAAGACCTGCGCGGCCTGCCCGTGTGCCGGGTGGTCGACCCCGACCTGGCGCAGGGCATGGTCGAGTACGTGTTGTGGGCGGTGCTGTATTTCCACCGCAACCTCGACCGTGCTGTCGCACAGCAGAAAGAGCATCTGTGGAAACGCCCGCCGCTGAAACGCGCGGCCGATTTCCGTGTCGGCGTGATGGGCCTGGGTGAACTCGGCAACAAGGTGGCGACCGCGCTGAGCGGCTTCGGTTACCCGGTTTCAGGCTGGGCACGCAGCCCGCGTGAACTGGCGGGCATCACGACTCATGCGGGTTCGGAATCCCTGACCGCTTTCCTCGGCCAGAGCGATGTGCTGGTCAACCTGCTGCCGCTGACCGACGCCACCCGCGGCATCCTGGGCAAGCCGGTCTTCGATGCCTTGCCGAAAGGCGCGGCCATCGTCGGCTGCGGCCGTGGCGAACACCTGGTCGAAGCCGATCTTGCCGACGCACTGGCCAGCGGCCAGCTGCGCGGCGCGGTCCTCGACGTCTTCGCCCAGGAGCCCCTGCCCGCCGGCAACCCGCTGTGGGACATGCCGGGCGTGGTCGTCACGCCGCACATGGCCACCATGGCCGCGCCGGCCGTCATCGTGCAGCAGGTGACGGAAAACATCCGCCGCATGCAGTCATCCCAGCCCCTGCGCAACGCCGTCGACACGGCGCGCGGGTATTGAACAAAACCATCTCAAAAAGTGTTCGCCATGGCCCATCTCGACATGCTCCCCGAAGACCCCGCCTTCACCATCCCGACCGGTGCACCGGCACCGCTCGATCCGCAGATCGCCGACTTCCTGCGGCTGATGGCGGCCGATGCTTCCAAATACCCGCGCCGCGACACCCTGTCCATCGAAGCCGGCCGCGAGATCGCCGAAAAAGTGCGTGCGCCCTGGGCGCTTGGCGGCCCGGACATGGCCGACACGGTCGAGCACCAGGTGCCCACCCGCCACGGCGACATCCTGGTGCGGGTGCACTACCCGCAGGAGCGCAAGCTGCCGGGTGCATTCGTCTACATCCACGGCGGCGGTTTCGTGCTGTTCAGCATCAACACGCACGACCGGCTGATGCGTGAATACGCGGACCGCACCGGCATCGTGGTGATAGGCATCGAATACACCCGCGCACCCGACGCCAAGTTTCCGCAACCGCTGGAGGAATGCGTCGACGTGCTTCGCTGGACGGCTGCGCAGGCGGAGCTGCTCGACATCGACGCCGACCAGCTTTTCATCGGCGGCGACTCGGCCGGCGCCAACCTGTCGATGGGCACCTGCCTCACCCTCCGCGACGAAGGCCGGGCCGACCTCGTCAAGGGTGTCGTCCTCAACTACGGCGGCTTCGGCAGCAACCTGTTCCGCAACTCGGTGGTGCGTTACGGCGCGGGCGACTACGGCCTGTCGCTGCACATGATGATCTGGTTCCGCGGCATGCATATCGCCCGCGGGCAGGACTTCTTCGATCCACGCGTCGACATCCTGCGGGCCGACCTGCGCGGCCTCCCGCCGGCCTATATGGTCATCACCGAATGCGACCCGCTGCACGACGACAGCATCGAACTGGAGCGCAAGTTCAGGCAAGCCGGCGTGGCGGTGCAGGCCAAGGTCTACAAGGGCACGGCGCACAGTTTTCTGGAGGCCGTTTCCATCGCCGACGTGGCGGGTGTTGCCTTCGACGACACCGCCCGCTGGCTGCAGCAGCAGGCCGGGATCTGAATCGCCATGTACACACCCAAGGCTTATGTCGAAGCCGACCGGCAGGTGCTGTTCGACAGCATGCGCGCCTGGAGTTTTGCCACGTTGATGACCGCGGTGGATGGCGTCTGCAACGCCACCCATCTGCCGTTCCTGCTGGATGTGGACGAAGCGGGCGAGGCGGTCTTGACCACCCATTTCGCGCGCGCCAACCCGCAGCTGAAAGACATCCAGGCCGGTGCGGCCGCGCTGGTCGTCTTCCAGGGCCCGCATGCCTTCATTTCGCCCAGCTGGTACACCAACCAGCTGACGTTTCCCACCTGGAACTACACCGCCATCCATGCGCGTGGCCGGCCGGAACTGGTAGAGGACACCGCCGGTGTGCGGGCGGTGCTGGACCGCACCGTGGCGCAATACGACACACCGCTGGGCGGCAACTGGCGTTTTCCGGACATGCCGGCCGAATTGACCGCTTCGCGCCTGCGGGCGATCGTCGCGCTACGGATCCCGGTTGCGGAACTGGAGGGAAAATTCAAGCTGAACCAGGACAAGTCGGTGGACGACCGGCGCGGCGTGATTGCCGCACTCGAAAGCCTGGGCAACGCGTCAGGTGTGGCGGTCGCCGGCCTGATGCGCGAACATCCCGACCTGGCAAGCTGATTTCCTTTCGTTTTTCACGTCTTTGAGGACACCTTCCATGAACCTGGCCGACATCCCAGCGCCGCTTGAACTTTCACCGCACGAACCGGCTTCCGCGGCCTTGCCGGTGAAGACCGAAGCCGAGGTCCGCCGCGACCTGGCGACCTTGTACCGGCTGATCGCCGCGTTTCGCATGACGGACATCATCGATACGCACATCAGCGTGCGGGTGCCCGGTACCGCCGACCATTTCCTGATCAACCGTTATGGCGTGCTGTTCAATGAAATGCGGCCCGAGGACCTGGTGAAGATCGACTTCAACGGCCGGCCGGTGGATCCGGGCGACGAGGATCAGAACCGGGTGAATGCCGCGGGTTTCACCATTCATTCGGCCGTGCACATGGCGCGGCACGATCTTTCCTGTGTCGTGCATACACATACCGCCGACGGTATTGCGGTGGCCTGCCAGGAAGACGGGTTATTGCCTTTGAACCAGCATGCACTGCGGTTTTATGGACGCCTGGGTTATCACGATTACGAAGGTATCGCGCTCGATCTCGAGGAGCGGGAGAGGCTGGTTGCCAATCTCGGGTCGCATCGGGCGATGATTTTGCGGAGCCATGGGCTCCTGGCGGGCGGGCGGACCATTGCCGAGGCTTTCGTCAACATCTACTTTCTCGAGCGTGCCTGCCAGATTCAGACGCGCGCCCTGGCTGGTGGGCAGAAGTTGATTCGGCCTTCTGTCGAGGTCTGCGAGCGTACGGCAGCGCAGTGGGATCGGCCTACGAGCCTGCTTTATTGCGAGCGGGTCTGGAATGCAGCTGTCCGGATGCTTTGATCAGCGGGTAGAAGCCTCCCCCCATCCCAAGCCCAAACTCTTCTGCAAAGCCATGAACCGGGTAAGCAGAGCGGCCGCCCCCTGGGTCAAACCATCCTCTGCCTGCAACCTCTGCCGCTCGGCATCCAGGGCATCGAGAAGGCTGGCCGTCCCGCCCCGATAACGAAGCTGAGCCAGGGCAGCAGACCGGGTCGCGGAATCCCGCGAGGCAGCCAGCTGCTCCAAAGTTTCCCGCTGACTGCGAAAACGGGAAACCCCCATCTCCGCATCCTGCAAGGCTGACAAAACGGCCTGCCGATACCGGGCATCGGCTTCATCGAAAGAGGCTTCCGCCTGCCGAACCTTCGCCCGGTTTCCTCCGAAGTCCAGAAAATTCCACTGCAATATCGGACCACCCAGAACAGCCAGCTTGTCGTGGTGAAACAGATCGGAAGCGCTGCCGGAAGAAAACCCGATATTCCCGAACAGGGTCACCCGCGGAAATCGCGCAGCAATCGCCTGACCGACGGCCGCATTGCCAGCAGCCAGGGAACGCTCGGCCGCCCGCACATCCGGCCGCCGCCGCAACAAACCCGCCGGATCGCCGACAGAAACCGTCGAAGGCACCTTCGGCAAGGGCGCGACGACAGACAACTCTGCGTCCACCGCCCCCGGCTCCTGCCCGGTCAACAGCGCCAGTTGATCCATCGTTTCCTCGATGCGACCAGACAGGGGCACCAGGTTCGCCTGCGTCTGCGTGATCTGCGCACGGACCCGCTCGACATCCAGGTCGTCGGCCGTGCCGCCCGCCCGCCGTGCCTCGGTCAACGCCAGCATGCGGCGCTGCAATCCGGTACTGGTGCGGCCGATTTCCAGCTGCCGCTGCAATCCGCGCAGACCGGCATAGGCCTGGCCGACCTCGGCAGCCAACTGCACCTGGGCATCCTGGTACTGGGCGATGGCCGCGTCGGTCTGCGCCGCCGCACCTTCGACACCGCGCCGCACACCGCCGAACAGGTCGATCTCCCACATGGCGTCGAAACCGGCGGTGTAGAAATCGATGGTCCGGTGACCGCCCGACGCCTCCTGCGAGGACGTCGAGGACGTCGAGGACGACGAAGCCGCCGATCCTCCCAGCGCCGACAGCGCGCTGTTCGCCGGCACCGAAGCCTTGATGGCGGCTCCGGTCGCCGTGGCGCCCGGCAGACCCGCCGCGCGCCGCTGCACCAGCAAGGCCCGCGACTGACGGATGCGAGCCTCGGCCGCCTGCAGGTTCGGGCTGTTGGCAAAGGCTTTTTCGATCAGCCGGTTCAGCTCCGCATCGTCCATCGCTTCCCACCAGCGCGACGGTGGCGGCGCAGGCGCTTCGATGGCCGCGTCGGCGCGGTGGAACATACCGGCCGCCACCGACTTCGGCGCCGCGTCGGGCGCACCGCCGTAGTTGGGTCCCAGCGTGCAACCCGCCAACAAGGAGCTGGCAAGGCCCAACCAGAAAACAGATTTTTGCGTCATGTCAGGCCGCCGGCTTGGAGGTCTGCCCCTTGGGCAGTGGCTTCAGGAACAGGACCAGCGGAATGGTGCACAACAACACCATTCCGAAGACCCAGAAAAGATCGGAATACGCCATCACCGTGGCCTGCCTCTCCACCTCGCGGCCGAGTGTTCCGATGGCCCGCAACATGCCGGTGGCCGAATCGCCGAAACCCAGCTGGCCGGCGAGGCCCTGCACATAGTCCTGACCACGCGGCGAATTGGCGCTAATCGATTCACCGACCTGCTGCACATGCAAGGTGGTGCGGCGTTCCTGCAGGGTCGACACCACCGCCAGGCCGAAAGACCCACCCAGGTTGCGGGCCCCGTTGAACAGCCCGGCCGCGTCTTCGGCGAATTCCTTGCCGACCGAACTGGTGGCGGCCTGGTTCAGGAACAACATGCAGAAGTACTGCCCGAAGCCCCGCAATATCTGCGGCCCGATGAAGTCTTCTCCGACCGTGACCGCGGTCAGGTGGGCGTTCATGAAACAGCTGCCGGCAAAACACAGCAGGCCCAGGGCGATCAGCAGACGGATGTCCACCGTGCGCGCCAGAAACGGGAACAACGGCATCATGCAGACCGCCGGAATGCCGCTCAGCAGCACCACGTAGCCGGCCTGCAGCGAGTTGTAGCCGGACACGTTGGCCAGGAACTGCGGGATCAGGTAGAGCAGGCCGTACAACGCACCACCCACCACCAGGCTGATGACGAACACCATGCCGAAACTGCGGTCACGCAGGATCCGCAGGTAGACCACCGGCTCGCGTCTGTTGGCTTCGGCAGTGAACTGGCCGATGGAAAGCAGCACGAATCCGATGACCGAAACCACCGTCAGCCGGATGATGAATTCGGACTCGAACCAGCGTTCGCGCTGGCCCTCTTCCAGCACCACCGTCAGGCAGCCCAATCCCATCGCCAGGCCGAAGATGCCCCACCAGTCGGCGTTGGCCAGCAATTCCGGCCGTCCCTTCTGCGCCGGCAGGCCGATGGCCAGCAGGGCGATCAGCAGGATGCTCACCGGCAGGTTCAGGAAGAAGGCGTAGTGCCAGCTGATGTTCTCGGTCAGCCAGCCGCCCAGCAACGGCCCGATCACCGGGCCCAGCACGGCCGTGATGCCGAACAGCGCCACCCCGACGGGCTGCTGCCTGGGCGGCAGCCGGGTGCTGACGATGGTCATGGCGGTGGGGATCATCGCGCCGCCGGTGAAGCCCTGGCCGACGCGGCCGATGACCATCTGCGCCAGGCTGGTCGACAAACCGCAGACCATCGAGAAACCGATGAACAGGACGGTCGCGATCAACAGGAACTTGCGCAGGCCGAGCATCCGCTGGAACCATCCGGCCAGCGCGATCATCACGATCTCGGACACCAGGTAGGCGGTCGAGATCCAGGTGCCTTCGGTGCCGGTGGCGCCGATCTCACCCTGGATGGTCGGCAGCGAGGCATTGACGATCGACACGTCCAGCAGCGCCATGAAGGAGCCGATGGTGCCGGCGGCGACCGCCAGCCAGGCGCCGCTGTCGGCCTTCTGCGAACTCACTTTCCGGGCCCCGGCTGTATCGCCTGCCCGTCGCGGCGGAGCTCCTGTTTCTTCACTTCCTTGCGACGGTCTTCGCCGTTGTCGGATTCACTTTCGAGCCGCTCGCGCTGGTCCTTCGCGCCCAGGGTATCGACCTCGACGGTGGCGGACAGCCCCGCCAGCAGAACCCGCCGTGCCTCGGTGCCCGAATCGACCCGGATACGCACCGGAACGCGCTGGACCACCTTGGTGAAATTGCCGGTCGCGTTCTGCGGCGGCAACAGGGCGAACTGCGCACCGGTGCCGGGCGAAAAGCTTTCGACTTCGCCGTGCAGCACGCTGTCGGGCAAGGCGTCGATATGGATGTCCGCCGGCTGGCCCACACGCATCAGGCCGATCTGGGTTTCCTTGAAGTTGGCCACCAGGTAGAGCTGGTCGACGGGCACCAGCGACATCAGCCGGGTTGCCGATTGCACGTACTGTCCGACACGCACGGTGCGGTCGCCGACCCGGCCGGCAATGCTGCTGCGGACGACGGTCGACCCCAGGTCGGCCTCGGTCTGCCGCAATTGCGCGCGGGCCTGTTCGACCTGGGCGGCCGCCACCGCTTGCTGCGCCCTGAGCGTGCCCCCCTGGCGCACCGCGTTTTCACGCTGGGCCCGGCCCGCCGCGACCTGCGACGCGGCCTGGTCCCGGGTCTCGCGCAGTCGGTCCAGCTGTTCGACCGTATGTGCGCCCTGCGCCACCAGCGGCGTGTAGCGGTCGACTTCTTCCTGGGCATGTTTCAGGGTCTGGATCGAGCCCTGCAACTGGGCGTCGGCAAGTGCCACCTGCGACTGCTGCTGGGCCAGCTGCGCGTCGACCTGGGCAATGGACGCCAGGCCCTGGTCGACCTGCGCCTTGGCCTGCTCGGCGCGGGCCCGGGTGTCGCGGGCGTCTATCCGGACGAGGGGATCACCGACGGCAACCGTCTGGTTGTCGGTGACATAGACCTCTTCGACATAACCCGGCACCTTGGACGAAATGGCGACCTGGTCGGCCTGCAGGTAGGCGTCGTTGGTCTTCTGCACGAAGCGGCCGTGCCGCCAGTAGTGGACGAACCAGACGGTGCCGGCGACCAGCACGACGAGGCCGGCTACCGCCAGCCCCATGCGGACCTTGGGATTCTTGAGGGGCGAAGGTTTCTTTTCCTTTTCGTCCCCTTTCTCTTCCCTGTCGTCTTCCTTGTTGTCCTCGTGCTTCGCCTGTCTGCCGTTCTTGTCGTGGTTGGATTCGGCTGGGGGAGCGTCCTGCTCGGGCATGTCGATGGCCTTTTACGGGGAAGCCGCCGAAGATGCCGGAGAGCTCGCTGCCTGTCTGTCGCCGTGTTTTCGACACCCGCTGTAGGACGCCCGCCTGGCACGTATCCGGATGGTTGATCCGGTTGGTCAATGCGCCGCGCCGACGTGCCGCAACCGCATCGAGCTGAACACCGCGGCGACCGTCGCAAAACATGCGGCCATGACCAGGCCGACCGTCGGACCGTGGCCGTTGTGGGCATCGAACAGACTGAAAACGCCGGCCAGCAGCACCACGCCGAGGGTCTGACCGGTGAGGCGTGCCGTCCCCAGCATGCCGCTGGCGCCGCCGGACCGGTGCTGCGGCGCCGAAGTCACGATGGTGTGATTGTTGGGCGACTGGAAAAGACCGAAACCGAATCCGCACATGGCCAGTCGCCATGCGATGTCCCAGCTCTGCGGATGGGCCGCCAGCAAGGTGAGCGCCGCCAGCCCGAGCGCCATGCAGGCCATGCCGATGCCGCCCAGCAGACCGTCCGACACCCTGCCGATCAGCCGGCCGGCCAGCGGCGCGGCCACCACCGTCGCCAGCGGCCAGCAGCTCATCAGCAGGCCGGTCTGGCCCGCGCTGCGGCCGAAGCCGTCCAGGATCAGGAAGGGCAGCGAAACGAAGGCGAGCATCTGCGCCGAGAAGGCACATACCGAACTGCACATCGACAGCCGGAAGATCGGAATGCGCAGCAGGTCGACCGGCAGCAACGGCACCGCCTGCCGACGCTGGCGCAATACGTAGAACACGCCGACGGCAAGCCCGGCCGCCAGCAGCAAGGCACCGTTGAGCAACTTGCCGCGGTCGCCGCCGACACCGACACCCAGCGCATCGGCGCCCAGCACCACCAGCGCGAACATTGCGGCGTTCAGGCCCACGTCCAGTGCGGACAGCCGTGCGCCAACGGTCGGCGGACCGGCGTTTTCAGGCAGGTACCGCAACCCCAGCGTGATCACCACGATCCCGAGCGGCAGGTTGAGTGCGAACAGCCAGGGCCAGCCGGCAACCGAAAGAATGGCGGCCGCCACCGTGGGACCGGCGACCGAGGCCGTGGCCACCACCACCGAATTGAGCGCCACCCCGCGCCCCAGCATCGAACGCGGATAGATGCGCCGGACCAGTGCTGCATTGACCCCCATCAGACCGGCGGCGCCCAGGCCCTGCAGGCCCCGCGCCAGGGCCAGCGTCAGCAGCGAACCCGAGGTGGCGCACACCAGCGATGCGGCGGTGAATATCGCCAGGCCCGTCAGGTAGACCTTCTTGTAGCCGATGAGGTCGCCGAGCGTGGCACAGGGAAGCAGCAGCGCCAGCAACGCCACCTGGTAGGCGTTGACCACCCAGACCGCATGCGCCGCGGAAGCGTTCAGGTCACGGGCGATGGCCGGCAGTGCCAGGTTGACGATGGTGCCGTCCAGTACCGCCAGCATGATGCCGAGCACCATGACCAGCATGGCCTTGCGGCGCTCGGGAAGGGGAAGGCCATCAGGAAGGCCGTTGGCCAGGACGGTGGCTGCGTTTGCGGATGGCGGCATGTTTCTTGTTTGTCTCTGTGAGGGAGGCCCGATGCCCTCCGGGAACCCGCGATTGTCGGCCGCCGCCTCCGCGGCTGCAGCGCCTTGCCTTGAAACCCGACCAGATGTACGTACATGCCGGGCAGGCTTCCGTTCCGTCCGCGGCTGCGTCCACACCACTTCCGATTGCCCTCCATGCGTCTGCCCCTGCCTCTTCTTTCGTTGCTGGTCCACCTCTACGTGGGCTGGCGGCTGCTGCCGGCACTGGCGCAGACAACGCCGCTGGCCAGTGGACTGCTCACCGTCTGGCTGGTGATTTCAGCGCTGCTGCTGCCGCTGTCCTTGCGCGCGCCCATCTGGGCACGCGGCGGCAGGGTCGGCACCTGGCTGAAGGTGGGCGGCCTGATCGCCATGGGTCTGTTTTCATCTCTGATGGTGCTGACCTTCCTGCGTGACGTGGTGCTGGCGCTCGGCACGGCCGCCAGTTTCGTGATGAGCGGATCGCAGGAGGTGCTCGAGGCTTTCCGGCTCTGGTCGGCACGGCTGATTCCGTTGATGGCGGTGGCCGGCACGCTGTTTGGTGCCTTCAACGCGCGCCGCACCGCCCAGGTCAGGCGGGTCGACGTGCCCATCACCGACCTTCCGCCCGCGTTCGAGGGTTTCACCATCGCCCAACTTTCGGACGTGCATGTCGGCCCGACCATCCGCGGGCCCTATGTGCAGGCGCTGGTCGACCGGGTCAACGCACTCGGGGCCGACCTGGTGGCCATCACCGGCGACCTGGTGGACGGCAGCGTGCCGGCCCTTCGGAAACATGTCGCGCCGCTGGCATCGCTGAAAAGCCGCCACGGCAGTTTTTTTGTCACCGGCAACCACGAGTACTACGCCGGTGCCGATGCCTGGATCGCCGAATTGCGCCGCATCGGCATCGACGTGCTGCTGAACAGCCACGTCACCATCGCCAGTCGCGATGCCGGCGGGTTGCCGCTGGTACTGGCGGGCGTGGCGGACTACGGCGCAGGCCATTTCGACGTCCGGCACCAGAGCGATCCCGTGCGCGCCATGGCGGGCAGCCCGGCCGAGGCCGCGGCCCGGGTGCTGCTGGCGCACCAGCCGCGCAGTGCCGGCGCGGCGGAACCGGTGGGTTTCGACCTCCAGTTGTCCGGCCATACCCACGGCGGGCAGTTCTGGCCGTGGAACCATTTCGTGCGTTTCCAGCAGCCCTATGTCGCCGGCCTGCACAAACTCGGCCGCATGTGGGTCTACGTGAGTCGGGGCACCGGCTATTGGGGTCCGCCGAAACGCCTGGGCGCGCCGTCGGAGATCACGCTCTTGCGGCTGGTGAAGGCTGGTTGAAAAATCCGGACATTTCAGATTTCGGGTTGGTCCGGTGACTGCAGGTGGTCCACCAGCATGTGTGCCGCAGGCGACAACGCTTCGAGCGAACGCACCGCCAGCACCAGCTGCCGCAGCGCCCAGGGTTCCTGCAGCGTGACGGCGCGCACCTTCAGCGCCGGCAGGTACAGCCGCGCACTGCCGCGCGGCATCACGCCGATGCCCATGCCGGCGTCGACCATCAGGCTCAGCGCGTCGTAGCTGGTGACCTGCATGCGCAGACGCAGGGGCAGTCCGGCTTCCGACGCACCGCGGTGCAGCAGGTCGTTGATGGCACTGCCCGGATGCAGCCCGACGAAATCGAAAGCCAGTGCCTCGCGGAAAGAAACCGCCCGGCGCCGCGCCAGCGCGTGGCCGCGCGGCACCACCACCACCAGTTCGTCCTGCCGGTAAGGCAACTGCACCAGCGCCTCGCCTTCACCGTAATGGCCGGCGTTGAGGATGCCGATATCGGCAGTGCTGTCGGCCACCGCCCGCGCCACCTGGGTGGAGATGCGTTCCTGCAGATGCACCTGCACCGCGGGTGCCAGCGCCATGAAGCTTCGCAGGTGCTGCGGCAGGAACTGCGTGATGGCCGAGATGTTGGCCGACACACGCACATGGCCTCGCACGCCGCTGGCGAAACCGGCCATCTGTTCGCTCAGGTCGTCCAGCCCGTGGAGCACGTCGCGCGCCAGGCCCAGCAGCACGTGCGCGGCCGGCGTTGCCAGTGTTCCCTTGTTGCTGCGCTCGAAAAGCGCGGTACCCAGACTGGACTCGAGTTCTGAAATCCGCCGGCTGACCGCCGCCGGCGCGATGTGTTCACGCTGGGCAGCTGCGGCAATGGTGCCTTCTTCCATCACCGCCACGAACAGCCGGAGCGAAACAGGGTCGATGCGCATGCGGCGGATTAAAGCATCGCCTCCGGTGTCCGGACGCCGCCGCCATCGCCGAATGCGATGGCGACTTCGCCAATGATCCGTTTACGCCCGGGGTCCGGTCGGGAAAAGATGTCTGCAACAGGAGACCTTCCCCATGACGGATTTCAAAGCCGGCCCGCTGGCCGGGCTGAAGGTGGTCGAGATGGGCCAGCTCATCGCCGGCCCTTTCTGCGCCAAGACCCTCGCCGACTTCGGCGCCGATGTCATCAAGATCGAACCACCCGGCACTGGTGACCCGCTGCGCAACTGGCGGCTGTTGCAGGACGGCACCTCGGTCTGGTGGCAGGTGCAGTCGCGCAACAAGCGTTCCATCGCCATCGACCTGCGCAACCCCGAAGGCCAGGAAGTGGCGCGCCGCCTGATCGCCGAAGCCGATGTGCTGATCGAGAACTTCCGCCCCGGCACGCTCGAAGGCTGGGGCATGGACTGGGAAACGCTTAAAAAACTCAATCCGGGCCTGGTGATGCTGCGGATTTCGGGTTACGGCCAGACCGGTCCGTATCGCGACAAACCCGGCTTCGGCGTCATCGGCGAAGCCATGGGCGGACTGCGCCACCTGACCGCCGAGCCGGGCAGGGTGCCGGTGAGGGTGGGCGTCTCCATCGGCGACACGCTGGCCGCGCTGCACGGAACCATCGGCGTGCTGATGGCGCTTTATCACCGCAAGGCACGGGGCGACGAACGCTCGGGCGGCCAGGTGATCGACGTCGCACTGCACGAAGCGGTCTTCAACTGCATGGAAAGCCTGCTGCCCGAGTTCAGCGCTTTCGGCGCGGTGCGTGAAGCCGCCGGCAGCGCCCTTCCGGGCATCGCACCGTCGAACGCCTACAAGTGCTGCGACGGCTACGTGCTGGTGGCCGGCAATGGCGACAGCATTTTTCGCCGCCTGATGGACACCATCGGCCGACCCGACCTCGGAGCCGCGCCCGACCTGCAGAGCAACGCCGGCCGGGTCGCCCGAATCGACGAGATCGACGAAGCCATCGGCCGCTGGACCTTGCAGCGAAGCATCGCCGACGTGATGCAGTTGCTGGCCGACGCGCATGTGCCGGCCGGCAAGGTCTACACCGCCCGCGACATCGCTGAAGACCCGCATTACCAGGCCCGTGAAATGGTGCTGACCCAGGTCACCCGCGACGGCCATTCCTTGTCGGTGCCGGGCATCTGCCCCAAGTTGTCGGCCACGCCTGGCGGGCTGCGCACGCCCGCGCCGCACCTGGGCGGAGACACCGACGCCGTGTTGCGCGAAGCAGGTCTTACCGACGAACAGGTCGCGCTGTTGCGCGACCGGGGAGTGGTCGCATGAACGAGCCGATCGAAAGAACAGATGCGTGGTTTGGCGCCCGTCGCCGGCTGTACCTGCAGGAAGTCGGCACGCGTGACGGTTTCCAGATGGAATCGGTGTTCATTCCCACAGCCGACAAGATCGCGCTGATCGACCAATTGTCCGTTGCCGGACTGGCCAAGATCGAGGCCACCGCCTTCGTTTCACCGCAAGCCATACCCGCATTGCGCGACGCCGAGATCGTGCTGCGCGAAATCCGCCGTGAACCGGGTGTCGTCTACACCTGCCTGGTGCCCAACCAGCGCGGTGCCGAACGCGCCATCGACGCACGGGCCGACGAGCTGAACCTGGTCATCTCGACCAGCGAAACCCACAACATCGCCAACCTGCGCATGACCCGCGAACAATCGTTCGCGGCCCTGTCGGGTGTGGTCTCGATGTCGCTGTCAGCCGGCGTACCCGTGAATGTTTCCCTGTCGTGCGCCTTCGGTTGTCCGATGGAAGGAGACGTACCGGCGGAAGTCGTCCTGGCATGGGCCGAACGTTTTCTATCGCTGGGCGCGACCGGAATCACCCTGTGCGACACGACCGGAATGGCCTACCCGAGCCAGGCCCGATCCCTGGTGAACACATTCCGCCGTCGGTTTCCACAGTCCGGCCTTACCCTGCATTTCCACAACACCCGCGGCATGGGGCTGGCCAACGTGCTGGCATCGATTTCGGCCGGGGCAGACCGTTTCGATGCATCGCTCGGCGGCCTCGGCGGCTGCCCTTATGCGCCCGGCGCCAGCGGCAATGTCTGCACCGAGGAAGTCGTCCATGCGCTCGAACTGATGGGCTACGACACCGGGTGCGACCTCGGCCTGCTGCTGCAGTCGGCCGGCCGACTGCCCGCGCTGATCGGACGCGACGTGCCCAGCCAGCTGCTGAAGGCCGGCCCAAGGCTGGCACTGCATGCCCCGCCGGCGGATTTCAGCCAATGGCGCGACCGGGCATTGGCCCGCGACTCCTGATTCCTGCATTTCAGCGAAGACTTCAACAAAGAACGGAGACAGAAAAAATGAACCGCATCAATCGAATTCCCAGCGCAATGACCCGCCGCAAGACCGTGGTGCTGGCGGCATCGCTGACGCTGGCCGGCCTGGCAGGCGTGGCACATGCCCAGCCGGGCGCCTATCCCAACCACACCATCACGATGCTGGTGCCGACGGCGGCCGGCGGCACCACCGATATTTCCGCCCGCATGCTGGCGACGCCGCTGGGCTCCGCGCTCGGCCAGACGGTCGTCGTGGACAACCGGGGCGGAGCCAACGGAGGCATCGCGGCTTCGGCAGTCAAGCGCGCAGAAGCCGACGGCTACACCCTGCTGATGCAGTACTCGGGTTACCACGTCATCACCCCGCTGGTCAGCAAACAGGCACCGGGCTGGAAAGCCGAGGATCTGGCGGCAGTGGCCAACGTGATCTCGGCACCGCAGATCGTGGTGATCCGTGCCGATCTTCCCTTCAAGACGCTCGCCGACCTGGTCGCCTATGCCAAGGCCAACCCGGGAAAACTCAACTACGCCTCGTCCGGCAACGGTTCGCTGCAACACGCCACCGGCGCCATGCTGGAACAGCAGGCCGGCATCAAGATGACGCACGTGCCGTACAAGGGCACCGGTCCTGCGCTGCAGGACCTGCTGGGCGGCCAGGTGGAAGTCACCTTCGGCACGGCGCCGCCGTTCATCCCGCATATCCAGTCCGGAAAACTGCGGGTGCTGGCGACCACCGGCAAGACACGCCTGTCCAGCCTGCCGGATGTACCGACCACCGCCGAAGCCGGGCTGCCCAGGCTCGACGCGACCTCGTGGTTCGGTGTCTATGCGCCGGCCGCCACGCCCAAGGCGGTCATCGACAAGTTGTCCGCGCAGATCGCCGCGGTCGTGGCCTCACCCGCCTTCCAGCAAAAAGCCCAGGAACAGGGCGCGACCGCCGACTACCTGAACCCGCGCCAGATGGATGCGAAGGTGAAGCAGGAATCCGCGGCCTGGCAGGAAGTGGTGAAGGCAGCGCATATCGAAGCCGACTGACCGCTCGGCCCAGAACGGAATGGCCCGGAGCCGGCGCGAAGCTTCAGGCCATCACGACGTAAACCTTGCGCACGGTTTCCTCGATGTCCCAGACACCGATGGTGTTCGAGGGAAAAAACAGCGTGTCGCCGGCAGCGAACGCGCGGGCCTGGCCGCCCGTGGGCGTAAAGCTGCCCCGGCCGCACAGGATGTGCATGACTTCCGCCGCCTTCAGGTGACGTTCGAAGCTGCCGGGCTCGCATTCCCAGATTCCGGTGAGGTTGGTCCCTGAACCTTCCAGGTTCACATCCAGGCTCCAGGTCTGGCTGGCCGGCTGGCTCAAGGGGCGTGCGACCGGGCCGTCCGGCTGCAGGCCCGTGACGGTGGCGGATCGGGCGAGGACGGTGATATCTCGAAGGCTCATCAGAAAACTCGGTGCAGTCGTTGAAGAACGGTTTTAAAGACGCAATCCGGCTGCCCGGACCGCCGGCTGTTTTGTCTCCTGACTTCTCCTTTATTTCTTTATATAAGGATAGTAGTAGTAGTAAGCAGGCCCCGATTGTGGGGACAACCAGGAAATATCTATATAAAACAACAGCTTGCGTCGACCAGAAGCATGTGTGCGGACGAGCCGTTGTCTTTTTGGCGCTGTGGATGGATAGGCCACCCGATGGCCGCCCTGTGGATAAGCGACAGCTTGTTCAAAAGTTCTCCACAGGGTTTGCAAAAATCCGGATTTTCATGCCTGGACGAACTTTCCGGGCAATGGCCTTTTCAAGGCTCTTCATGCGCCGGGGCAGGGTCCACCCTGTCTTATTCCGTCGATGTGCCCTTAAACGCCCTCCAGATGGCTTCAGGGCGATTTCGCAGGCCGCAAGGCAAGGCAAAAATCAAACCAGCCGAACCACCTTGCGACCGGACACGTCGGCCAGCATTTCCAGGAAGTTGTCTTTTCCCACAAGGTGCGCTGCTCCCACGGCCATCAGCGAACGCTGTGGCGGTTCGCGGTAAGCGCCTGCCCACGATCGATTGCGGCCGGTCAGCAACACCGATCGGATGGCTTGCACCGAAAACAGTCCTTCCCGGGTGCTGGCGGCGATGTCTTCGACCCGGCCGTGACGCCATGCATCGTGGAAATGCCGGAGTTGCCGCTCTGCGGTCTCGGGTCGCGCCAGTTCAGCCGCGATGCCCGCAGTCCACTCGGCTTCCGTGATGGTGTTCAGTTTTTCGAGCACCGCCGCCGGCTGCTCGACATAACCGAAGGTCTTGCCGTCGCGACGGCTCCAGTCGTGCAGGGCCTGGTCGGCACCTGAGATTCCCTTGATGCGGCAGGCCAGTGCCATCACGACGGCCGCTCCCCGCTGGAAATTGGCCAGCGACCACGGAAGAACCGCGCTGGCTGCGAGCCGGTTCAGCAATTGCCAGAAAGCTGGCGACACCAGCGAATCCAGTGGCGCGCTGGTCTGGCGGGCCAGTTGAAGGAAATCGGTCGGCGAATGTTCGACAAACACCGCATCGCTCCATTCGTAGGCCCGGGCGAGCCAGTCGGGCAGTTCGCCATCCGGCGGCAGCAGGTGCAGCGTGCCGACGATCCGAAGTCGGGTTCCGCTGAGTTCATAGAGCATTTTTTGAGGTCCGGGTGCGCGGAAGCGGCGGTTGTACAGGCTGGGCTTTTGCCGCGTGGAAGTTCGGGCAAGTTCCTGTCTATTTACTTTTATAAGAATAGTAGTAGTAGTAAGGAAGGCAGCTTTCTGGGGACAAGGCAATTTTTCCCTTATACGGCAATGACTTGCAACGCCAGGAAGCATGTGGGCGGCCGCGCACAAGACTTTCTGGCGCTGTGGATCGTTTTGCGGTTCTGGCACACCCCTGTGGATAAGTACCGGGTTACCAGGGTTTTTTCCACAGGGTTTGAGCCGGCCGGACGAAAGACGTCAAAAACACGGCCGAAAGGCGGTCAAAGCGCGTGGGCCGACGCCAGGCTGAGGTCGGCCAGCCAATGGGCGAAATTTTCCGCGCCGTGTTCCGGGTCGGCACGCAGCAGGGCCGACGGATGCAGCGTGACCAGCACCGGCTGCCCTTGCGGACCGGTCATCCACTGCCCGCGTTCCTTCATGACGGCGACCGGCCGGCCCATCACCGAACGTGCGGCAGTGCCGCCCAGGGCCAGGATCGCGCGTGGTTGCACCAGCCGCAGTTCGTCGTCGAGCCAGTGGCGGCAGGCTTCCATCTCCAGCTGGCCGGGTGTCTTGTGGATGCGGCGTTTGCCGCGCATCTCGAACTTGAAATGCTTCACCGCATTGGTGATGTACAGCCGCTCGCGCTGCCAGCCGAGCTCGGCCACGGCGCGATCGAACAGTTTTCCGGCCGGGCCGACAAAGGGTTGGCCGCGCAGGTCTTCCTGATCGCCGGGTTGTTCGCCGATCACCATCAGGCCGGCATGCAGCGGGCCGACGCCAGGCACCGACTGGGTGGCGAACTCGCCGATGGGGCATTCGCGGCAACGGTCGGTCGCGGCCTTGAGCTGGCGGATGTCCTGGATCACGGAAACCACCGGCATTTCGTGCAGGCGTTGGACGGTCTTTTGCTGCAGCGGCCGGATGCGGCGGGCGGCCACCGTGGGCGGCTGTTCGATCATGCCGCCGCTGCGTGCCATGGCCTGCGCCGACAACTCGCCTATCAGTTTCGCCTCTGGTAGGTTGTGCCAGTAACGCCGCGGCATTTCCTTCTGCATCATGGCCAGCTTGAGCCGGGCCGGATTGAAGATGCTGGCGTAGTAGGTGAGCCAGAGCGATTCGCCGGCGTCGGCCGGCGGTGCCTGGTCACGCCGGGCGCCGGGTGCGAGTTGCAGCCGGCCGGGCGTGTCGCCATCGGCAGGAAACCATTCGACGCTGCGGCGCGGCGAGAGGATCGCCCAGTGCATGTTGGGGAAACGTCGCGCAAAGAAGGGCGCCGTGGCTTCGACGATGTGGTGGTCGGGTTCGAACCAGGCGACCTGCAATTCGGGCTGGCCGGGTTCGCTGGCGGCCACGGTTCGAAACCGCACGAAGGCGGTCATCTTGTGCTGGTCGCGCCGCACCGCCTTGGCCAGCCGTTCGGCTGTCAGCACATCTGCGTCGAGCGGGTCGTGGCGCAGGCCGGGTTCATGGGTGAGCCGCCACAAAAGCCGGTAGAGCAGGCCGAAACGGCCCGGATCGGAATGCAGCAGGACGCTTTTGCACAAGGGCACGAAGCTTGCCGGCACCGTCAGCGACTTTCCACCGGGCATCGGTGATGGAAGCGGCGTCTGGTCGGCTGCAAAAAGATCGTTCTCGGCGGCGTCGGCCACCTGCCATTCGACGTCTTCCGGAGGTATTCCCGCGGCGACCAGGCTGCGGGCATTCTGCCGAAACGCCTCGAAATCCGTTTCGCCCGGCAGCTGGATGCGATGTCTTCCGAAAAGGTCCATCGCAGGGCTTGTTCAGAACAGGCTGGCCTGCACTGCCACCGGCGCCCGGCGCACCGGCATGGCTTCCATCTGTCGGCTGGGACGATGGTCGTCGGCCAGCACGAAGGGCAGTACCCGTGCCAGGGGAACGTGCAGCCTCGAAAGATCTGCCGCCCGGAGACGCCGGACCCGGCGCGCCGCCAGCAGCCGTTCGACGGCTTTCACGCCGAGCCCCGGGACCCGCAGCAGCATTTCACGCGGGGCCTGGTTCAGGTCGACCGGGAAACGTTCGCGATGCGCCAGCGCCCAGGCGGTCTTCGGGTCGACATCGAGCGCCAGCAATGAACGTCCGTTGGCATCGGGCCGGATGATTTCATCGTGCGCGAATCCATAGAAACGCATCAGCCAGTCGGCCTGGTAGAGCCGGTGTTCGCGGATCAGCGGCGGGGCCGAAAGCGGCAGGTCTTTCGATGCGTCCGGAATGGGGCTGAAGGCGGAGTAATAGACCCGCCGCAAACGGTAACTTCCGTAGAGCCGGGCGCTGGTCGCCAGGATGGCGCCGTCGTCTGCCGCATCGGCGCCGACGATCATCTGGGTGCTCTGGCCGGCGGGCGCGAATCGCGGTGCGACGGCGCGGCGCGGGGTTCCGGCCGGCAGGCTGACGATGGGTGAAGCCTTGGCTTCACGAACGGCATCCTTGGCATCGTCGATATGGATGCGCAGCCGCGCCATCGACCGGCGGATGGCCGGACCGTCTTTTTCGGGCGCCAGTTCGGCCAGGCCGGCATCGGTCGGAAGTTCGACATTGATGCTGAGCCGGTCGGCGTACCGGCCGGCCCGCTGCAGCAGTTCAGGTGAAGCGTCCGGAATGGTCTTGAGGTGGATGTAACCGCGGAAGTCGTGCACCTCGCGCAGTACCCGCGCCACTTCGACCACCTGCTCCATCGTGTAGTCGGGGTTCTGGATGATGCCGCTCGACAGAAACAGGCCCTCGATGCAGTTGCGCCGGTAGAAATCCAGAGTCAGGTCGACGACTTCCTGCACGCTGAACCGGGCCCGGGGCACGTTGCTGCTGACGCGGTTGACGCAGTACAGGCAGTCGTACTGGCAGAAATTGGTCATCAGGATCTTCAGCAGCGAGATGCACCGGCCATCGGGAGCGTAGCTGTGGCAGATGCCGGAGCCTTCGGTAGACCCCATTCCTGAACCACCCACCGAATTGCGTTTGTTGGTGCCGCTGGAAGCGCACGAAGCGTCGTACTTGGCAGCGTCGGCCAGAATCGCGAGCTTGCGGGTCAGCGGGTGGATTTGGACATCTTGCATGACTGTATGAATATACAGTTATCTAGCGCAAAGTGGCAATTACCGGTTATTTGTTACGGTTTCAGCACGGGCGGACTGCCGTCGTCTTCTTCTGCATTGCGTCGCTTCTGCAGTTCCACCAACAGGTACGACACAGCCGCGACCACCAGCGGACCGATGTAATAGATGCCGCGGTACCCCAGCAGTGCCGCCAGCAGCGGGCCGTGCTCTACCTGGTGCCCCATCAGCGCGACGAAGACCGCTTCGGTGACACCCAGCCCTGCAGGCACGTGGGCGATGACCCCGGCGATGGCGGCGACCAACAAGGTTGCCAGCACGGTGGCATAGGGCGCCTTGCCTTGCAGCAGCACGAAGATGATGGAAGCCATCAGCATCCAGTGGAGCGACGACAGGCACTGCTGCAACAGGGCCAGGCGCCAGCCCGGCATCAGGATGGCCCTGCCGCGAATCACCAGGTTGCGGCCGTCACGTCCACCCCGCCAGGCGCACAGGGCCAGGTAGACCAGTGCGATGCTCATCGCCAGGGCGCCCAGCCAGCGCATGTCCCCGGTACCCATTCCCCACTGCGGTGGCAGCGGAAGCGGCCATAACAAAAACACCACGCCGGCCAGCATGCAATAGCCGATCCAGTTGGTCACCATGCTGAGGGCGGTCACGTGGGCGATCTGGCCGCCGTGCAATCCGAAGTGGCCGTAGAGCCGGTACCGGAAAGCCACCCCACCAATGATGGTCCCCAGGTTGAGGTTGAAGGCGTAGCTGATGAAGGTGACGAACAACACCAGTCGGTGTGAGAGTTTGTGGCGGGAGTAGTAACGCCCGATCAGGTCGAAGCTGCAGTAAACCGAATAGGTCAGCACGGTCAGCAGCCCGGCCAGCCCCAGCACGGAGCCTGGAATTTCCTTCAGCGAAGTCCACACGCTTCCCCATGCGATGGTGCGAGCCTGGCCGACCACCAGCCACGCGACCAGCAGGAAGAAAGCCAGGCTGACACCACGTTTGGTCCACGGCCACCAACGCTGTTTCTGCCAGCTGCGCGGCTGGTTCCAGCGAAAGGGGTGTGTGCCTTCCGGCTCGGTCTGCATCTTCAGGCGGCGTCCGTACGGGTAGCGCCTTGGGTAGACGTCTCGCCGCTGGTGGGAAGCTCCACCGGCAGTGCACGTTTGCGCGGGTTGGGCAACCAGGTCGCGGCGATCGGGTACCAGCGCAGAAAGTGGAAGACAAAAAAGCTGCGCACCAGTCGCCAGCCGCTCCATTCGGTTTCCAGGTTTTCGGTCTGGATGCGTTTGCAGCTGTGCTGCATCAGATGGGCCAGCTTGTCGTAGAGCCTGTTGTTGAAATCCCGGTCGCGGATGACGACATTGGCTTCTAGATTGAGCGACAGGCTCAGCGGGTCGAGGTTGCTGGAACCGACGGTCGACCAGCTGTCGTCCATCACGGCTACCTTGCCGTGCAGGGGCCGGTCGCAATATTCGTAGATGCGCACTCCCGCATGCAGCAGGTGGTGATACAGCAGGCTGGCGGCGATCTTCACGATCGGCATGTCCGGCTGTCCCTGAAGGATGAGGTCGACCTGCACACCACGTTTGGCGGCACGGCGCATTTCCTTGATGAGGCGATAACCCGGAAAGAAATAGGCGTTGGCGATCACCACCCGCTGCCGAGCCGACCGGATCGCCGCGCGGTATTGGCGCTCGATGTCGTTGGTGTGGCGGTGGTTGTCGCGGGTGACAAAAAATGCATCGGCATTGCCGGTCGGGGGCGATGTTTCCGACGGAATGGCCGCAACCCTGCGCCGCAGCCATTGCCTGCCCTGGCCGCTGACGGCAATGGCATGCAGTGCGAACCGATGGATGTGCGCGACCAGCGGACCGGTGACTTCGACCGAATAATCCTGCTTGGCCTCGGGGCCGAAGTCGGCGAGATGGTCGGCCGAATAGTTGATGCCGCCGACAAACGCGCGTTCACCGTCGATGACGACGATCTTGCGGTGCATGCGGCGCAGCCAGCCGTATCGAAAACCCATCACCCGGTGGCCGGGGTCGTAGACCCTGAAACGCACGCCGGCCGAGGTGAGCGAATGCAGGAAGTCATGCGACAGGTCGGGCGAACCGAATCCATCCACCATCACATCGATCTTCACGCCGCGGCGGGCCGCTTTCAGCAGGGCATCCCGAAGCGCGAGCCCTACCTTGTCTTCGAAAAGAATGAAGGTCTCGAGGACCACCTCGCGTTGTGCGGCGGCGATGCATTCGAAGACACGCGGAAAGAATTCTTCGCCGTTTTCAAGCAGCTTGAAGTCGTTGCCCGCAATCCAGCGGAGCCGACGCCCGCCGCGTCCGGAATCTCCCGCCGTACCGGCGTCCGTGGCCTCCGTCATATCGTCAGCTCCGCGGCCAGGGGTGCATGGTCGGAAAGGGTGGACCAGGGCTTGCGCGGCAACACGATCGGCGAATGCACCGTGGCGTTTCGCACATAGATCCGGTCCAGCCGCAGCACCGGCATCTTCGAAGGAAAGGTGCGGGCCGCTTCGCCGTTGGCCTCCACGAAGACTTCACGCAGTCCGGAGCCTTGTTCGAGGATGTCGTGTGCCCGGCCGCGCCAGTCGTTGAAGTCGCCAGCCAGCACCACCGGAGCGTCGGCCGGGATGTCCTTGCGCACCATTTCACAGATTTTCAGCAACTGCTGGCGGCGGTGGTTTTCGGCCAGCCCGAGGTGCACGCAGATGGTGTGCACATCGACATCGCGGCCGGGAATCCGCAGCACGCAATGCAGCACGCCACGCCGCTCCGGCCCGGCGATGGAGACGTCGTGGTTCTGGTAGTGGACGATCGGAAACTTGCTCAGCAACGCATTGCCGTGGTGACCGTTGTCGTACACCGCATTGCGCCCGTAGGCGAACTGCTGCCAGATCTCGTCCGCCAAAAATTCGTAGTGCGGGTTTTGAGGAAAATTGGCGTGGCGATCGGGGTGCTTGGCATGGGTGCCCAGCACCTCCTGCAAGAACACCACGTCGGCCGAGACGGCACGTACGGCATCGCGCAGTTCATGCAGCATGAACCGCCGATTGAACGAGGTGAAGCCCTTGTGGATATTGACCGTGAGCACCTTGAAGGTGAACGGTTGTGGGTCGGCGCTCATGAATGCTTTCGTCGCTGCGGGCAGTGCCGCTCTGTTACGAAGCATTGTCCGGGCCTGCCTTGGACCGCACCGTAGGACGAGACCCGATTTGCCCGGCGGGCCAGCAGGACCCGCCTATTGCTCAGTGCTGCTTAGAAGGAGTGGGCGTAACGCAGCTGCACGTAGTTCTCGCCCGGGTTGGGTTTCTTGATGCTGGCGTTGGAGTAGTGCAGTACCCGCACCGAAACTTCATGTTCGCGCTGTGCGCCGAAGGTGTAACCCAGCGCCAGGTGGCTGCCGAAGTTGAACCGTGTGCTGAAGTACTTGACGTCGCTGCGGTACAGGACGTCGGTGTACGAGACACCCACGCCGCCGTCCACGAACCAGTTGGAGCGGCCCTGGTCGAAACGCAGGCGGAAGGTTGGCGTCAGGCCGATCAGCCAGGTCTGGTAGTCGTTGCCGCGGCTGTTGTCGGCCACGTGATAGGTGCCGTACAGGTCCCAGTAGGCAGTGGCCTCGGTGCCCCACACGGAACGCTTGAAATCCATGGGCTTGGTGACGCCCAGGGTATAGGCGTTGGTGTCGCTCTTGCTGCCGGCAGCGCCGTATTGCAGGTAGATGCCGTTGGACACCGAAGGGTCGGCGTGAACCACCGGTGCGGCAGCCAGCAGGCAAAGGACGGAAGCGATGGAGATGGACAGTTTTTTCATGGTTTGCCCCGAAGCCGGCGCAGAAGGTGGAAAGAAAAAAGGGGTGTGGTGAAACCAAGTGTAGGAGGCAATCCAATACCTACCAAAGTGCCACGGTTCTATCGCGTCAGCGTCCTACAGGTCGCGGGCGCACGGTCTTGCAGTTTGTGGACAGCGTGCTACGTAAGGTCCATACAAGTCCTCAAACACCTCAACAGATGTGGGACTTGCAACAAGTGCGGTGGGCTTCCGAGCCTCCGTTTTCAGCTTTATTTGCATGCCTGATAAATCGAAGGAACTCGCCATGAACAAAATCAAATCGACTCTGCTGATCGCCAGCCTGATGACCGCCGCCGGCTTCGCCTCGGCACAGGTCCCCACCACCACCGCCGGTGGCGCAGCCACCACCAAGGTCGGCGGCCAGATCAACCCGGTCGACAAGTCGCCCATGACCAGCGACACCACCCGCGCTGAAGTGAAGAGCGAAGCCCGCATGGCTACCAAACAGAAGAACAACAAGACCGTCGCATCGGGTGAAGCCAGCACCACCGGACCGAACGGCCAGCCAAACGGTCGCCCGGCTGCTGAAAACCCCGCCACCAGCGGCATGGGCAACCCGGTGAAGGATGCGACCGTGCCGTCGGCCCGCGCCGCTGTCCGTACCCCCGCCGGCATCGCCACCGGCGAAAAGACCCCCCGCCCGTAAGCTCCGGCTTGCCAATGAAAAAAGGGACCGCAAGGTCCCTTTTTTCATGGTCTTTCGACCTTCATGTCAGCGTGCCGGCGGCGGGCCTTCACCGCCCATGCCGGCTCCGGCCGGACCACGTGGGCCACCCTTGCCGCCGGGGCCGCCGTGGGGGCCATGACCCTCTGGACCGTGATGGCCGAAACGAGGTGGCGGCAATGCATCGAAGGTCTGCTGTTGAGCAGGTGTCAGCGTGGAGTAGAAGGCCTTGGTCGAATCACCACGGCGGTCGGCTTCGGCCTGGTGGCGGGCCCGCATTTCACGCATCTTGTCGATGCGCTGCGGCGTGGTCAGCCTGGCGAATTCGGCGCGGTCGGGGCGCTGGCCGCGCATGCCGCCTTCCGGTGGACGCATCGAGGTGACGAAGGTGTTCCAGTTACCTTCCTGCTCGGGCGTGATGCGCAGCTTGGCCTTCATTTCGGCGAAGTGCTTCTGCATGCGGGCGTCGCGTTTCGCCGGGTCGAAACGGCCTTCAGGGCCACCCGGGCCGCGTGGCCCGGATTGGGGTGCCGCGGTGGGAGCGGTTTGAGGCGCCGGTGCAGCCGATGTCTGCGCGAAGGCAGAGCCGATGCCGGCGGCGGCCAGCAGGCCGGTGAGTACGATGGTGCGGAATTCGGGACGCATGAGAGTTTCCTTTCGAAGACCCCTGTTGCCACTTGGCGTCAGGTTGGAAGCCAGTGTCCGATCCCCGTGTAATGCCAACACCGCACAAGCGTGAGGCTTGTGTAAACCTTCCTCACGAGCGGTATGTGAGCGGTACGACAATAGCCCGGTTGCGGCCGCGTCGGCCGTGTTCCAACGAAGTCAGCGAGTCCCGAAAAGTGTTCAAGAACGTCATCGTCTACCGCATCGCCCCGCAAGAGGGCGACGCCTTGTTGAAACTCGAGGAAGGCCTGGACAAGGCGCGTTTCGTGGCCTGTGGCGCCAGCCAGGAACGGTCTGCAGGATGGGTCGAGCCGCGTGGCGAAGCCCATGCGCCGCTGGTCGAATCCATCGGCGGCCAGTGGATCATGAAGTTCATGGTCGAAGCCAAGGTCGTGCCCGGCACGGTGGTGCGTCGCAAGCTCGAAGAGCGCATCGCCCAGATCGAAAAGGAAACCGGCCGCAAGCCCGGTCGCAAGGAAGCCAAGGAGCTGAAGGAAGACGTGCTGATGCAGCTTCTGCCGATGGCTTTTACCCGCCAGGGCGCCACGCCGGTCTGGGTCGATCCGCAGGCGGGCTGGCTGGTCATCGGTTCGTCGGCCACCGCCCGTGCCGACGAGATCGTCACCGCCCTGGTCGATGCGTTGCCCGGTGTGACGGTGGTGCCGCTGTACACCCAGCAGAGCGCGACGTCCTCGATGTCCGACTGGCTGGTGAGCCAGGATCCACCCACCGGTTTCAGCGTCGACCGCGAATGCGAACTCAAGGCGGCGGACGAGTCGAAGGCGGTTGTGCGTTATGCGCGCCATCCGCTGGACATCGACGAAATCCGTACCCACATCGAACAGGGCAAGCTGCCCACCCGCCTGGCACTGACCTGGCAGGACCGGGTTTCCTTCGTGCTGACCGAAGGGCTGCAGCTCAAGAAGATCACCTTCCTGGAAGGCGTCTTCGAAGGCGGTGGCAACCAGAAGGAAGACGGCTTCGACGCAGACGCGGCCATCTCTACGGGTGAACTCGGCCAGCTGGTGCCCGACCTCATCGAAGCACTCGGCGGTGAAATGCCCGAAGGCGGCATGCCTTCGGTGCCCGGCGCCGCACCCGTGGCGGCCGTCACTTCATCGGCCGTAAAGCCGGATGAGGCGACCGGCACGGCCAAAGACGACGACGACGCTCCTTTCTAGGATCGGACCGACGGTTCGGCCAGACCGTCCAGGATCGGGCAGTCCGGCCGGGCATCGCCGTGGCAGCACGAAAGCAAGCGCTGCAGCCCGGACTGCATCTGGCGCATCGCCTCGATACGCCGGGCGAGTTCATCCACATGGTCTTGCGCGATGCGCTTCACGCTTGCGCTGCTGCGCCGGTCGTCCTGCCAGAGGCTGACCAATTGGCCGATGTCGGCCATTGAAAACCCGAGTTCACGCGATCGTTTGATGAACCCCAGGGTGTTCACGTCCGCCTGCCGGTATTGCCGGTAACCGGCTTCGGTTCGGGCCACCGGTGCCAGCAGGCCCAGTGCCTCGTAGTGCCGCACCATGCGCTGCGAGACACCCGACAACCGGGCCGCTTCGCCGATGCCGAAGAGCGGCGCTGCCGGCGACATCACCGCGCCGTGTAGCCGGCGTCGACGATGGCCTGGCGGATGGCCTCACGCGGTGTCTCGGCCGTCACGTCGACCCGGCCGCTGGCCAGGTCGACCGAGACTTCCGCCGCCGGATCCAGGTCCTCGATGGCTTCCTTGACGTTGCGGACGCAGTGTTGGCAGGTCATGCCTTCCACCTTGAATTGTTCTTGCATGCGGGCTCCTGGAGATACGTTCGCCGCCGGACGGCGGGCAACCATTTTCAGGCAGACCGCATACCCGCCGCGGCATCGGGGAAACCGACAGAGTCATCAGACAACTGACCTGCACCTGACCAAGCAGCACACTGGATTCCGGGAATACCCGGATGAGGTTAAACGTTTTCCCGCTCAGAATGAAGCTTCTGTTGTACGACAACACATAACTAAACCGCGCACAGCGGTTCAACAGGAAAACGTCAAAGAAGATGCCTCATTCCCATGCATCGAGCCCCCGGTTCGCCCGCTTGTTATTGACCGGCGCGGCCGGCGGCCTCGGCAAGGTCCTGCGTGAAAGACTCACGCCTTTCGCGGATGTCCTGCGCTTGTCCGACATCGGTGCCATGGCACCGTCCACCGGATCGTCTGAAGAAGTTGTGCCCTGCGACCTGGGCGACAAGGCGGCGGTCGATGCGCTGGTCGCCGGATGCGATGCCATCGTCCACCTGGGCGGTGTGTCGGTGGAACGGCCTTTCGAGGAGATCCTGGACGCCAACATCCGCGGCATCTTCCATGTCTACGAAGCAGCGCGACGCCACGGCCTGAAGCGGGTGGTGTTCGCCAGTTCCAACCACGTGGTGGGTTTCCACAAGCAGTCCGAACACCTGGACGACAGCTCGCCGCGTCGCCCCGACGGCTACTACGGCCTGTCGAAGTCGTTCGGCGAAGACATGGCGCAGTTCTATTTCGACCGCTACGGCGTCGAGACCGTCAGCATCCGCATCGGATCTTCATTCCCGGAGCCGGCCAACCGCCGAATGATGAGCACCTGGCTCAGCTTCGACGACCTGACCGCGCTGGTCGGCAAATCGCTGTTCACGCCCGGGGTCGGCCACACCATCGTCTACGGCGTGTCGGCCAACCGCGATCTGTGGTGGGACAACCTGGGGGCCGCCCGGCTCGGTTATGTGCCGAAGGACAGCTCCGAACCCTTCCGGGCCAAGGTCGAGGCGCAGCCGCCGGTGGCGGCCAACGATCCCAACGCCATCTACCAGGGCGGCGCATTCACTGCCCAGGGTCCGTTCGCCTGAGCACCTGAACGGTAGACAACCACCTTTCTCCACCGCGTTCTTTTCAATAACTCAGAGACAACACATGAAAAAGCACACCACCCTCCGCAGCGCCCTCAGCCTGGTCGCCGTCGCCGTCTTTTCGATGTCGGCGCTGCAGGCCGAAGCCCGCACCTTCCGTTCGGCCGAGGTGCATGCCAAGGACTTCCCGACCAACCAGGCGGTGATGTTCATGGGCGGTGAACTGTCCAAGGCCACCGGAGGCAAGGACAGCATCAAGATCTTCTCGGACAGTGCGCTGGGCTCCGAAAAGGACACGGTCGAGCAGGTGAAGATCGGTGCTCTGGACATGGTGCGTGTCAGCAGCGCGTCTTTCCACGGCATCGTGCCGGAGTCGGTCATCCCGTCGCTGCCCTTCCTGTTCCGCGACATCGAGCATTTCCGCAAGACCATGTACGGCCCGCAGGGCGACCAGGTGCTGGCGGCATTCGAAAAGGCCGGTTTCATCGGCCTCGCACTGTACGAAAGCGGCGCACGTTCGGTGTATGCAAAGAAGCCGGTGAAGAGCATCGCCGACATGAAGGGCCTGAAGATCCGGGTGCAGCCTTCGGACCTGATGGTGAGCATGTTCGCAGCCGTCGGCGCATCGCCGACACCCATGCCTACCGCCGAGGTCTACACCGGCCTGAAGACCGGCCTGGTCGACGCCGCCGAGAACAACTATCCCTCGTACGACGAAGCCAAGCACTTCGAGGCCGCACCCGTCTTCTCCGAAACCATGCATGTCATGACGCCGGAAGTGCTGGTGTTCTCCAAGAAGGTCTGGGACACCCTGACCAAGGAAGAGCAGGTCGCCATCCGCAAGGCCGCAAAGGATTCCATCCCCTACTACGTCAAGCTGTGGGAGCCGCGTGAACAGGCCGCGAAGGCCGCCGTGGTCAAGGGCGGCGCGAAGATCGTCCCGGCCGCCGAGATCGACCGCGCAGGTTTCGTCGCCGTGGAGAAGCCGGTGTACGACAAGTTCGCAACCACACCCGCGCTGAAAGCGCTGGTGCAGGACATCGTCAACACCAAGTAAGCGGGCCGCCATGGCGTTTCTATCGAGATTTTCCAGGGTCAACGCCCTGCTGTGTCGCTGGACGATGTACCTCGCCTGCGTGTGCCTGGTCGGCCTGCTGGCGGTGGTCGTGTATGGCGTGGTGATGCGTTATGTGTTCAACCACGCCCCGCCCTACGTCGAGCAGGTCGCCTTGCTGCTGGTGATCTCGGTCGCCATGTTCGGCGCCTCTGCCGGCGTGCGTGATGCCGGCCACATCGGGCTGGATTCGCTTGTGGCCAAGCTGCCACCGGCCGGCCAGTTCTGGTGCAAGGTCGTCGTCTACCTGCTGGTCATCCTGTTCGCGGTGGCCTTGTTCTGGGGCGGCGCCGAAATGGCCGTATCGACCCATAGCGACTCGATCCCCACCCTGGGCATCTCGGAGGCTTACCGGTATCTGCCGGTGCTGGCCGCCGGCGTGCTCATCACCCTGTTTTCGCTGGAACACCTGGCCGCGCATTTCTATCGCGCGGAGGTCGTCGCATCATGGCACTGACGCTTCTTTCCCTCAGCTTCGTCGTCTTCCTGCTGCTGGGCATGCCGGTGGCTTTTGCCATCGGCCTCAGCTGCCTGCTGACCTTCGGTTATGAAGGCCTGCCCTTCGAGACCGCCATCCAGATGATGGTGTCGGGCATGAACGTGTTCTCGTTCCTGGCCATCCCGTTCTTCATCTTCTCCGGCGAACTGATGCTGCACGGCGGCATCGCCGACAAGATCGTCGCCTTCGCCCGCAGCCTGGTCGGCCACTGGCGCGGCGGCCTGGGCCTGGCCAACGTGGTGGCTTCCACGCTGTTCGGCGGGGTTTCCGGCTCGCCGGTGGCGGACACCTCGGCGATGGGCGGCGTGATGATCCCCATCATGAAACGCGAGGGCTACAGCGCCGACTACGCAGTCAACGTCACCACCCACGCATCGCTGTCCGGTGCGCTGATGCCCACCTCGCACAACATGATCATCTATGCCTTCGCGGCCCAGGCAGCGGTGGGCGAGATCGGCGGCCACATCATCAAGGGCGTGTCCATCGGCGACCTGATGTTCGCGGGCCTGGTGCCGGTGTTCTGCATCATGGTCTGCATGCTGTTCACCGCCTACTGGCAGGCACGCAAGTACGGTTTCCCGCGCCGTGCCGACGGCTCGACGATGCTGGAGCGTTTTCCCGGCTGGGGCACGGTGCTGCGCACCGGCATCGCAGCGGTTCCCGGCCTGGCGGTGATCCTGATCATCCTGGTCTGCGTGATGGAAGGCGTAACCACCGCCACCGAGGCCGCGGCCATCGCGGTCACCTACTCGCTGATCCTGACGGTGGTGGTGTACCGAACCATGACCAGGGCCAAGCTGCTGAAGTCGCTGGCCAAGGCATCCAAGACCACCGGCGTGATCCTGCTGCTGATCGGCGTGTCGAACATGCTGCGCTACCAGATGGCCTACCTGGAAATCCCGGACACCATCGAAGCCGCCCTGCTGGCTGCGACCACCTCGCCGTGGCTGATGCTGCTGTACATCAACATCATCCAGATCTTCCTGGGCATCTTCCTGGACATGGCGGCGCACATCCTCATCACGACGCCCCTGTTCCTGCCGCTGGCCATCCAGATGGGTGTCGGCCCGGTGCAGTTCGGCATGATGCTGCTGCTCAACTGCGCGCTGGGGCTGGTTCATCCTCCGGTCGGGACGGTGCAGTTCATCGGTTGCGCCATCGGTAAAATTTCCATCGGCGAGGCAACCCGCACCGCATGGCCTTATTACCTGGCGATCTTCGTTGCCATCACGCTCGTGACCTACGTTCCAGCCTTCTCGACCTGGCTGCCGACGCTGATCACCGGCCATCCGGTGCTGTAAAAACATCACGATGATCCTGATCTACGTCTCTTGCTACGACAGCGGCGAACTGCTCGCCTACCGCCTCGACCCGGCATCCGGCACGCTGGTGCCGGCACAGGTGCTGCAACCCGGCGGCAAGCTGATGCCGATGGCTTTCAGCCCCGACCGGCGACGCCTGTACGTCGCCCGGCGCAACGAGCCGCTGCAGGCATTGACGTTTGCCATCGACCCGCACAGCGGCGAGTTGTCACCCATCGGAGAAGGCCCGCTGCCGCACAGCATGGCCAACCTGGCCACCGATGCGACCGGCCGGTTCCTGTTCAGCGCCTCTTTCGGCGGCGACCAGGTGGCGGTCAGCCCGATCGGCGAAGACGGTGTTGTGGGCGAAGCGCTGCAGGTGCTGCCGACGCGGGCCAACGCCCACTGCGTGGCGGCCGACCCGGGCAACCGTTTCGTGCTGGCCACCTGCATGGGCGGCGGCGTGGTCATGCAGTACCGGTTCGACGCGGCGACCGGCCGGCTCTGGCCCAACGCGGTTCCGATGATGGAACCGCATGCCGGCGCCAGTCCGCGCCACCTGGTGTTCGGCCCGCAGGCCCGCTTCGTCTACCTGCTCAATGAGCTCGATGCAGCGGTCGACGTGCTGGCGTTCGATGCCGCCAGCGGCACTTTGAGCACCGTCCAGACCATTGCCAGCCTGCCCGCCGGCGCGACCGAAAAACCCTGGGCGTCGGACCTGCACCTGCACCCTGACGGCCGGTTCCTGTACAGCAGCGAACGGCGGTCGAACCTGCTGTCGATCTTCGAGGTCGATGCCGGCACGGGCAGGCTCACCTTGCGCGGCCACATGCCGACGGAGACACAACCGCGTGGTTTTGCGATCACGCCGGACGGTGCCTTCATGGTGGTCGCGGGCGAGACCTCGCACCATCTGTCGGTCTACCGCATAGACGCCGCAACCGGAGCGCTGGAGCTAACCAGCCGACATGCGACCGGCCAGAGCCCCAGCTGGATCAACACCCTGCAGTTGCCGGGCTGATCCTCGTCAGCGGATCTACTTCTGGATGTCGCCCAGGCAGAGGTACTTCAGTTCCAGGTAATCATCGATCCCGTGGTGCGAACCCTCGCGCCCCAGGCCCGACTGCTTGACCCCGCCGAAGGGCACGTGCTCGGTGGCGATCACGCCTGCGTTGATGCCCACCATGCCGTATTCCAGCGCCTCGGCCACCCGGAAGATGCGGCCGACATCGCGGCTGTAGAAGTAGCTCGCCAGGCCGAACTCGGTGTCGTTGGCCGCGTCGATGGCCTCTTGCTCGGTCTTGAATTTGAAGACCGGCGCGAACGGGCCGAAGGTTTCTTCGCGGGCGCACAGCATGTCCGGCGTCGCGTCTGCAACGACCGTCGGCTGGAAGAACTGGCCTTCCAGCTTCTGGCCACCCGCCACCACCCGCCCACCCTTCGACAGCGCATCTTCCAGATGCTTCTGCACCTTGGCGACGGCGGCCGGCTCGATCAGCGGGCCCTGCACCACGCCGGCGTCGAAACCGTTGCCGACCTTCAGCGCCTTCACGGCAACGGCGAACTTCTCGATGAACTGGTCGTACACGCCTTCCTGCACATACAGCCGATTGGCGCAGACGCAGGTCTGGCCGGCGTTGCGATATTTGCTGGCCATCGCACCTTCGACGGCCGAGTCGATGTCGGCGTCGTCGAACACGATGAAGGGCGCGTTGCCGCCCAGCTCCAGGCTCATCTTCTTGACCGTCGGCGCGCTCTGCGCCATCAGGATGCGGCCCACTTCGGTGGAACCGGTGAAGCTGATGTGGCGCACCACGTCGCTGGCGCACAGCACCTTGCCGACGGCGATCGAGTTGTCGCTGTCGGCGGTCAGCAGGTTGAGCAC